>ERZ773168.150-NODE-150-length-70014-cov-35.964979_pt1 | contig 70014 bp, 67 predicted proteins | sample MGYA00511261_ERZ773168 | MGnify/ENA primary metagenome ERZ773168 (study PRJEB29015, sample SAMEA2737855) | human gut metagenome | biome: human gut; feature: human-associated habitat; material: faeces | place: China | collected 2012 ... | reverse complement strand
GTTATTAAAGAAGGCGAGTGAGCCTTTGTATAAGACACCTAAATCCATTCAGGAAGTAGTGAAGTTTTAATGACTAAGGATGAATGGTACAAGCAGTTATTTGAGCGACTGGATAAGTCCAAGTTCCGAAGCAGTTTTCATTTGAAGCAGAAGTTACGCGCTATTACTATATACGAGTTTAGTTTATTTGAATCAAAGCAAAAAGCTCGAAGAAGGAGAAATTATTCATGGTTTTATTGGTTGTAGATGCACAGAATGGTATCGTGGATGAACGCTTATATGAGTTCAGAAAGTTTGTTGGTAATATTAAAAAGCTGATTGGAGCAGCTCGAGAACAAGGCATAGAAGTTATTTATGTACAGCATGATGATGGACCTGATACCGGATTCTCTATCGGGGATGATGAGTTTGAGGTTTATTCCGAGTTTCAACCGATGCCTGATGAAAAACGGTTTATCAAGTCCGTATGCTTTGAGCATGGCTTACACATGATTGTTCCTGCCTATGCAAATTCTACGCAGGACAATGAGTACATGACTAGGGAACAGGCTTACCATTACTATAATAAATTTCTCTGGCCTGAACGATATGCAGACTGCGTACCAATGGACAGGGCATTGGAATTACTCAAAAAATAATATAGCGTAAACGGTCTTTGCTGAATACCTTTGTTACCGAAATACATTACATAAACTTCAAGATTATATTGCAGTAAATTCAATAAATCAGTATCATATATTTATACATACAAACAGCGTAGAAGTTTTAAAATATGAATGCGGAATAAAACAGAGGATAAGAGGATATGAAGAACGATGAACCGGAGATAAAAACGGCATACAAAAATCCTTTAATGGAGCATTACGAGTGTGATGGTCAGATAAACATGTTCAGGTATCTGGATAAATAATTTCGTTTATTTGAAGAGGCTGAATAAAAAATGCAGATATTTGTAGACGCAGACGCATGTCCGGTAGTGGACATCATAGAGAAAATAGCAGAAAAATATAATATAAAGACAACTCTCCTGTGTGATACAAACCATGTTTTGTACTCAGATTACAGCGAAGTGATAGTGGTTGGTGCAGGAGCAGATGCAGTGGATTACAAGCTTATAAGCCTCTGCCACAGGGGAGATATCGTTGTATCACAGGATTATGGAGTTGCTGCTATGGCACTGGGCAAAGGCGCATATGCAATCCACCAGTCAGGCAGGTGGTACACAGACGAAAACATCGACAGGATGCTGATGGAGAGACACCTTAACAAGAAAGCCAGACGAAGCTCACATAAGAATCATATCAAAGGACCGAAAAAGCGTACAGAGGAAGATGATGAGAGGTTTGCACAGTCGTTTGAGAAAATGATACTGATGGCAAAATCAAAGGAAGACTAATTAAGGATTGGAGCATTACAGATGAAGGCAGCAATAGTATATGCATCAGTGCATCACGGAAACACAAAAAAGATAATTGACGAGATAGCAAAAACAAACGATGTCGAGCTGATAGATGCGACACAGACTGTAGAGAAAGACTTGTCGGAATATGATTTAATCGGTTTCGCATCAGGCGTATATGGTGGAAAATTCCATCAGTCGGTGCTTAAGTTTGCATCAGTCAATCTCACAGACAACAAAAATATATTTCTAATCTGTACATATGGCGGCAGACCTGTCTTTAAGTCAATTGAGCAGGTGATAGCATACAAACATGACACCATTGTCGGAAGGTTTTCATGCAAGGGATTTGATACGTTCGGTCCGTTCAAGATGATTGGCGGCGTATCAAAGGGGCATCCGGATGAGAAGGATATTGCGGCGGCTATAGAGTTTTACAACAGAATAAAATGGCAGCATGATTGCCATTGATACCATCGCCGTTGAGAATGAGGTTGCCGACAATATGTATCAGCGATTAGAGCTTGATTATCTGATTTACAATGACCCGGTAGCATACGCTGAGCTGATACTGAACGGCAATCCCGAAGCATATCTGAAAACTGTAACTGAATATAAATCTTTATACTAATATTGCAAGAGCCGCAGTCATGTGATTGGACTGCGGCTCTAATCTTTTATTCATATAGTCCGTTGTAACAAGGCAAGGGGTAATCAGTCTCAAAATCTCTGCACAAAGTAATAAATCGCTTGGCAGAAGTTGTTAAAAACTTATCTTTATGATGAATTATATGGAAATTTCGGCTGAAACTCAACCCCTCTACTTTGACAGTACAAATCAAGCCTTGTCGCAGAGCCGGAAGAATCATTCGATGCGGTAATACAGCAATTCCTAATCCATTGATTGCAGCATTGACCAGTGCTGTTGTGCTCGTTGCTTCCCATACTGGTGTAATGTGGATGCCAGCCTGTTCAACTACACGGTTAAACACCTCTCGTGTGCCACTGCCTTTTTCTCGCAAGAGAAATCGCTGTCTTTGAAAATCTTCTATGGATATAACTTGCCCCTGTGTCCAGCCTTTATCCGTACCGCATATAACACTCAAATGATCTTCCATGTAGGCTTCCGAAACGATATTTGTATCATGTGCAATACCTTCGATCAACGCACAATCCAATTCATTTGCCAAAATTTTTTGTTCCAGACGTTCTGATTGCTCAACGGTAACTCTGACATCAAGCTCTGGGCAGAGTTCAGAGAATGCCTTTACATAGTTAGGTAAAAACTGCGAGCCGATGGTGATGCTTGCACCAATACGGAGAACTCCTTTAGAATCCCAATCACGCAACCCTGTTTCCATATCTGAAAACAAGTCGGATATATGTATCGCATATTGAAGAAAATGCTGACCTGCATCGGTGATTTGCAATCGTCTGCCGATTCTGTCAAACAGGTGTACTCCGTAATATTGCTCCAGTTCCTTAATGGCAAGGCTGACTGCTGGCTGTGTCATGTGTAAAACTTCCGCTGCTTTGGTGGAATTATATCCATTTTCGCATACGGTACGAAATATTATCATGTGTCGTATCGTCATAACAATCCCCTTATATAAAAATACTTATCCTTTCTGTAAAATTATATTATTTCCCTTATCAGAAATCAAGCGGTATAATGTTAATAAACATAGAAAGGACGGCATTTTTAGAAGTGAATAGCTTGCAAAAATACAAAAAATTGTTTTTCTCCACTTTCAAACTGAGTGCTAGCACTTTTGGCGGTGGATTTGTAATCATTCCGTTGATGCGAAAGAAATTCGTGGAGAAACTTGGTTGGATTGAATATGGTGCAGGGCATTCTTGCCGGACTTCGCCCTGCGGTCATTGCAATGATCGCATCAGCGGGTATCTCACTGTTGATTATGGCACTCTACGGACAGAGAACGCTTCCGAATGATTTGGCATCTTTGGACTTGATTGCTGCGATTATTTTTGTTATTGGCATTATTGTTTTAAGAAAGTGGAAACCGAATCCGCTTTGGGTTATGGCAGGTTCGGGATTTGCAGGAATCATCCTGTATTCACTTGTATAAGAGAGGAGGCGCAGTTATGAAATATACGATAAAGGCAGGAGTCCTTTATAAAAATGAATCTCAGCTTGCCTTGGTAAGAATAAAAAGTGCGTTGCTCGGTCCGCAAAGAAAGATTCTCAGCATCGCAGGTGAGTTGCTTTTGACGGCGGATGCCCGTTATCTCGATGAATCAAAAGCAAGTTCCGGTGATGTAAGAAATCGGGAATATTTACTGACCGACAACGAAAATCAGTTAGTCGGTTCTGCTCGCCCCGGATATGTAGATGGTGATGATCCCAATGTGGTGGGTTGGCCAATTTGCAGAATGCCAAGAGTTGACCATGCCAATATTGTTGTGAACGGCGAAGAATATCTTTTGACAATGCACAATAGCCAGAATTATTCTTTGATAAACGCCCACAATTCGGAGGTTCTTCGTATTATGCACAAGGGTATTGCAGGAGGATGGGCTGTGGAAGATATTTGCGGTTTTGTCCCGGAAATTATTTGCGGTATATTTATCTTTTGCAGATATATAGAACAAGAAAATGAATTTCTGATTGTGTAGAAAAGGTGTTGATATGAGTAAGTATTTGATTGAAAATTTATTTGGCATAGAGGGATGGAGCATTGCCTGGTATGGTGTAATTATTGCCGTCGGTATGGTTTTAGGTGTAATACTTGCAATTTACCGAGCCAGAAAACAAGGTCTCAAGGACGATCTGATATTTGACTTTATTCTTCTTGCATTACCTATTGCAATTGTCTGCGCCAGAGGATATTATGTCGTATTTGAGTGGAACAGTTATTCCGGCGATATTCTTACCATCTTCAAAATATGGAAAGGCGGGCTTGCCATTTATGGTGGAGTGATTGGCGGTCTGGTTACGGCAATTTTATTTTGCCGCCATCACAAATTTCCTTTGTTCCGTTTTCTGGATTTAGTCGTTCCAAGTCTTGTGCTTGGACAAGCAATCGGACGTTGGGGTAATTTTGTAAATCAAGAAGCGTTCGGCAATTTGGTTACAGATTCATCGTTGCAGTTTTTTCCTTATGCCGTATATATTGACGTACTTGGAGAATGGCATCAAGCAACATTCTTCTATGAAAGTATGTGGAATTTGTGTCTGTTGACTACCATGCTAATTGTCAGTAGAAAAAATCCAAAGGCAGGAACTCTGACCTGTATGTATTTTGTGATTTACGGTCTTGGAAGATTTTTGATTGAAGGACTGCGTACTGACAGTCTCTATCTGATGCCAGGTGTCCGCGTGTCGCAGGTGTTGTCTGGCTGCCTGATTCTATTGGGTGTTTTACTTGTAGGTATTATTCGCAGAAGGAAGGATATACAGGCATGAAACTAATTTGCTCTTTATTTATCACATTCTTAAAAATCGGTGCGTTCACCTTTGGCGGCGGATACGCTATGATTGCGCTGCTTGAAAATGAGTTCGTTGAAAAGAAAAAATGGCTTGAAAAAAGCGAGTTTCTGGACATGGTTGCGGTAGCCGAATCCACGCCAGGACCAGTCGCCATCAACAGTGCGACTTACATTGGTTACAAAATTGCAGGATTTGCGGGTGCAACCATGTCCACACTTGCTGTCTGCATTCCATCTTTCTTTGTAATTTATGGTATTTCGCTGTTCTTTGATCAGTTTCTCAGTTTGCGCTGGGTTTCCTGCGCATTCCGCGGGATTCAGGTATGTGTGATCTATCTGATCCTTACCGCAGGGCTGAAAATGCTTAAAAGTATTGACAAAAACACACTAAACTTGACGCTTCTCACGTTGGTCATGGCTTCCATGCTCTGCTGCTCGATCACAGCAGTTTCGTTTTCCTCTGTGTTTTACATCCTGATCTGCGGCGCGGTCGGGCTTGTTGTTTTCTTTCTGCGAAAAATCCGGAAAGGAGATGGGAAAACGTCATGATATATCTGCGTCTCTTTCTGAACTTTTTGATGATCGGTGCCTTGTCTTTCGGCGGCGGCTATGGAATGGTTTCGCTGGTACGCGAAAAGGTGCTTTCCAACGGCTGGCTGACAGAGAACGAGTTTATGAATTTTATTGCCGTATCTGAATCCACACCGGGACCCCTTGCCGTGAATATGGCAACCTTTATCGGCTCAACACAGGGCGGAATCCTCGGTTCATTTGTTGCAACGCTGGGCGTGGTGTTGCCGTCAATTTTGATTATTCTCTTAATTGCATCCGCACTAAAGAATCTGATGAAATATGCACCCGTCAACGCCTTTTTATCGGGAGTTCGTCCGTGCGTTGTAGCGATGATCCTTGCGACCGCGCTCAGCATGGCGCTGTCTACGCTGTTTGGCCTCACAGATTTACAGGCCGGATTTGCGCCCGATTTGCGCTCTATCGCAGTATTTGCCATGCTCGGAGCAACACATCTGATTTGTAAAATAATCAGAAAAACAGCTCCATCGCCAATTCTGATGATCCTGTTTTCAGCAGGCCTCGGAATCTTGTTTTGGTGAATATTCTAGCATGGCGATTGAGTTTTTTCGCATCTCCCTTTTTGTACCTGTTGTGTATAAATGACTGAAATCATGCGCAAAGAAAGCGCACTTCCCCTTTTTAAAATAACGTACACTGCTCAATAAGAGCTTTGTCTATTCTCTGATCCACGTCAATGTATCGCTGTGTAGTTGCCACACTGCTGTGCTGCAGGAGCTTCTGCACTAACACAATATCATAATTGTTCTGCCGATATATCTCGGTCGCAAAATACTTCCTGAAGGAATGGGAGCCGATAGGTTCCTCATATCCGAGATAATCCACGACTTTCTTGAGATATTTCTGCACCTGGCGCTCACCCAAAGAAAACATCTTCTGTTTCTAAATAGAAAGCTTGATTTTATAGGCTTTTTGGAGAGTCTTTGGAGAAATCCGAAGACTCTCCTATTTTTTATAAAAGTACATGTGGACGAGGTATGTTATACTCCTAATAAGAGGAACATCTGTTCTTGAAAGGAGTATGACTATGGGCGATGTATTAATTAAAGCAAGAACTCGTAACAGTGGTAAAGTAGTATATGAATATCGGTTTGAAGTTGCTTCTATAGATGGCAAACGTCAATGGAAGTCTAAATCTGGCTTTGCTACAAAAAGAGAAGCTGGTAAGATAGCACAGCAGCATATGAACATGTGGGACAAGTTGTTGAAGCTTCAGATATAAATAGTTTACCAGAAGATGAAAAGACAGATCAAAAACTTGTCCGAAAACGAGCATCTGAACTTGGAGAACAACTAGGCAAAACATTTATATAAGGAGGTAGCAAAATGCCATTTGTAGAAATCAATGTAAAAATGAAATTGAAAAGCAAAGACAAAATAATCCAGAATTTAAAAAGGCATGGGATGAATCCCGTGCCGAGTATAAGCTCATAGGTGAAATGATTTCTTTACGGAAACAAGAAAATATAACGCAAAAGGAATTAGCCTCATTAACTGGAAATAAACAACAGGTAATTTCACGGATTGAACGGAAAGAAAGTATTCCGACAATAAGAGCATTTAGTCATATACTTGATGCTTTAGGATATGAGTTACGTATTGTAAAAAAGAAATCAGTATAAGCAAATAAGTGTAGTGTTATCAATAGCACCCAACGGAAATTAAAAATCTGTTAGGTGCTATATTTATGCAATGACAAAGGCATATGAAAATAAAAAGGCAAATGTGTTTCAAGTGTAGAATGGGGAAAAGATGGTTTGCCAGTGGAAAAATTGTTGAATTGGCTCAAAATGAATGATATAGTATAGTCAGAGTTTGTGGAAAACTAAAAAAGAGGAGGATTAAAATAATGATTAAAAAAATTGCTATTATACCATATGTAACTAATGGAAGAAATTCGCAGGTTGGATGTGACGGACATTTTAATATTTTTAAAAAAAAGAGAAGTACTGTATTAAAAGAAAATTTGCAGTCCGCACTTGCATCAAAAAACCAGGAAGTGGAAGTTGTTATTGATGTTAATCATGGAGATTTACAATTTCTAAAACGTGAAGGAGTAAACTTGTTTTTGATTCCAGAAGATATTGCAAGTTATATGGACTATAGCGGTATTAATATGGAAGAATGTTTTCAATTAACACACGATGAATATGAAAACGGAAATGTAGATAGAATCGTGAAATATATAGAGAAAAATTGAAAAATAGTCGTTTCTGAAATAATTAATTTATTCAATAAGGAATATTTCAGAAACGCCTTTTTTTGATTTAATTTCAAATTATTAAATTTAGTTAAAAAATCTTTTTAACATGTGATTAGTGAAAGGATAGCAGAAATCTTAAAAAAACCCCTTTTTGCACCTTGTAAATTACATTACTTGTCCAAAGTGATACCTGCCATTGAGTGGGTATTTTCCCCTCATTGTCAGAGAAAACGCTGAGAAAGGAAACTTGGAGTAGGAACGGACTTGGAAAAAGAAATAAAATTTGGAGAAAAAGGAGCAGGTACATGGTCTGTGTATATGACGGGAACTAATATTGCGACGCCAAATCTTGGCTCGGCATTTATTGGAGGTACAAAATATTCATCTGTAAAAATGAAAGTATCTTATATTTTAGAAGATTAAAATTATACAGTGCATTGGATATTTATAAGTTGCTTATGGAGAATACCAAATAATGTAAAAATATTGGATTCCAGAATATGTTTGACATTGTGACAGGGAGATTAGGAGTTGTTCTGATTTTTCTGTTATTTTATGTCTTGCTGAGAAATTGTAATAAAAAAATTCGTTGAAATTATATGGTATAATTTGTATAAAGGTATAGATAGCTTATTTAAATGTTATATAGAAAGAGAGGAAAGTAGTTATGTTAAAAAGTGCAATATATTGTAATGTTTTTATATTGTTAATAATGTCAATATTTTTTTTAACAAGAATTTTTATGAAGAATAGTGATTTAAAGAAATTAAGAAAACTCATAATTATATATATAATATTTAATTTCATTAGTTTTTATTTATGTGGTAGTGAAATAGTAGATATAGGTTGGGACTTTATATTTTTATTTCCAATTTCTATAATATCATTCATCATTCATATAGTAAGTATTTGTTGTATAAATAGAAAAATAAAAAAATCAAATAATACTGATTATAATATTTTAAGTATCAAAAAATATATCATTTTAAGTATAATTCCTGTTATTGTTTTTATAATTTCTTATGTGTATGAATTATATGTAATAAATAACTGTAATTATTTATTAAAATACAACTATCAAAATGGAATTATACAATCTGATGATACCTATATTGCTATTATAAATAATAAACCTGTAACAATAACTTTACAGAAAAATTTATTTAATAGAAAAGGATTTTCTGCTAAAAAATTAAATTATAATATTATATATACTAATGGTGTTGAAATATCAACAAGAGATTCAAGCTATAATAAAATAATTGTAGAGAACGAAGATATAAAAAAAATAGCATTAGATGCAAAAGAAAGATGTCCTTCTGCCAGAGGAGCTTTCATAGACTACTTTTCAGAAGGAAATTATGCTATTATTGTACTTATGTTAGAAGAAACTTATGGCAGCCAATTAGGAGAATACTTTTATTATGATAATACGTATATTCAAAGTATAAATACTCATGGCAGTTTAGAATCTATAACTTATTATAAATAATTGTATCAAAGAGCAAAAACAGAGGATTTATTTTTAGCATTAATTTATTATGGAACAAGCTTATTGTTTATTGTTATAGGAAATTACCTGCCAAAGATTAAGCAGAACAATACGATAGGAATCAGGATCGTATTGACATTGCAGGATGAAGAAAACTGGAATGCAACTCATAGCTGTAGTGTAAGGATATGGGGGACATCAGGTATTTTATGTATGCTATGCACATTACATTTGATAAAATCTGTGAGTAAAGAAGCTTGCATAAAAGCTAAGTAAGTTATTAATAAAATTGTGTAATTTATTTCTCATGGAAATTCATCTCCTTTCTGTTTACGATGTCATTATAGAATATGAAAACTAATATTACTTGCCAAAATAACAGAATATATAGTCAAAAGTTGCTTAATACAGTGACAGGGTAAAATATCCTGCAATACTGCCATTGGTCAATTTATTTATACAATTTAATATTGGAATATTTTACAACTATGACACAAGTATGCAACATAATAAACGAATGCTTTTGATAGAGTAATGATACACAATATCAGTTACACAGAAGCAGGAGGGTGTAAAGTGGACATGACACAAAACAAATGTTGCAGACATGGGGCAAGTTTACGTCGAAGGAGACGCAGGCACAGAAAGATACTGCGTTTTATCATATTTTCCTGTAGTATCATAGCTGTGATTGTATTTGTGGCTGTGGGAAGCCGTATGATAACATCAGGCGATGGCGGGACAAATAAATATGATGTTGAAGCCGGAAATAATATATATGATAATGCTGTTATAGAAAATAGCAAAATCTCTGAAAATAATAAGATACAAAATGAACAGTCAATGCTTGATGATATAATGAACAGTACCCAATATCCAAAACAGCTACAGGAGCTTGCTTTAAAGAATGAAGAGGCACTTGAGTTTGTGTATGATTATCCGACGGAACATGTGAAGGAACACACAATTGACTTGACAGAAGAAGCGTCTATGGATAGTGTTCCTTTATTTGTGCAGTGGGATAAACGCTGGGGCTATGAAAAGTATAGCGGCAATTTTTTTGCAGCAAGCGGATGCGGTCCCACTACACTTTCGATGGTAGTGGTTTATCTGACACACAACAGGGATGCATCACCGCTTGCAGTAGCAAAGTACTCAAAGGAAGCCGGTTACAGTGTGGATGGATCGGGAAGTTCATGGACGCTTATAAGTGAAGGCTGCAGGCACTACGGCGTAAAAGCAAAGACAGTGGCGCTGGATGAGAGCAGAATGAAGGCAGAGCTTGATGCAGGACATCCTATTGTGATAAATGTGGGACCGGGAGATTTTACCGATACAGGACATTTTATGGTTATAACAGGCTATGATGATGAAGGATTTTCAATAAATGATCCAAACAGCATTGAAAAAAGTGGCAAGAGGTGGTTATTCAAAAATATATCATCTCAGATTAGAGCTGTCTGGAGTATGTATGTGTGAGAATATATTTGTATAAGTGCCGGTAAAACATCCTATTATTGAGTTAAATAACAGGGTGTTTTTTACAACTATGACACATCTTTATGCTATAATAATTTTATCATAATCATAGAAGAGGAGCAGCTTATGACCAGTATTCTTATAGTGGAAGATGACAACGACATAAATAATTTAATATGCAACACCCTGAAGGCAGAGGGATATCAATGCGAAAGAGCGTTTGATGGCAAGGAAGGGGCGGACAAAATTGAGCAGAACAGATATGATCTGCTGCTGCTTGATATTATGCTTCCTGAGATAAATGGTTATGAATTGCTTGACTATGTCAGGAGAATTGGGGATACTCCGGTCATAATAATATCTGCCATGGGACAGGTGGATGAAAGGATACGCGGGCTTCGTATGGGCGCGGATGATTACATATGCAAACCATTTCAGATAGGGGAGCTGCTTGCGAGAGTGGAAACCGTATTAAGGCGCACTCAGCGCATGGCAGGGCGTCTGGAAATAGAGGATGTAGCTATAGATCCTAAATCACGTACAGTGACAAAGGCAGGTGAGCAGGTAGAGCTCACAGTAAAGGAATTTGATCTGCTGTATGAGCTTATGAAGAATAAGAATGTTGCACTCAGCAGGCGCAGGCTTTATGAACTTGTATGGCAGGAGGAGTATACCGGGGAGACAAGGACACTGGACTCACATGTACAAAGACTAAGGAAAAAGCTTGACTGGAATGAAAAGATTGTCACGGTTTTCAGAATTGGCTATCGTCTGGAGGTTCGCGGATGAAATTTTTCTATAAAATGTTTCTTGGAATGACAGTGATACTTGCTGTTGCCCTTGGAATGATAGAATATGTGACTCTATCATATTCACTGGAGCATGCAGTGAAAAGGGAGCAGGACAGTGCACTTTCACAGCATCAGATGATAAAATACTCGATTGAAACGGTAATCCTTAATATGAAGAGTGAGGATGTGGCTAAGGAGCTTACAGATATGATGTCGCAGTCGGCAAAATCCATTGTTGGAGATGAAGGAGGAATGTATCTTGCTGATGATGATGGAAAAAGGATATATGCCAATTCATGTAATTATGAGCAAAAGGATATAAAGGTAAAGGATGGTACGCTTACATACAGTATAGTGTCAAAAGAGAATACTAAAGATACCGGTGAAAAGCAAAGCGGCAGATATATCCATGTCAAAAGCAGCTTTAAACTGAATGATAACAGGTATATTCTGATAACGGAAAGTGATATTACACCGGTTTTCGATGAGTCAAAGGAGCTTAGGTATAGATGCAGTGTGTACTACATTGTTATACTTGCTGTTGGTATGATGGTCATATTGATACTTTCCTGGATGATTACAAAGCCTCTTGCCGGATTAACAGCCACCACCAAAAAATTTGCAGATGGTGATTACACAGCAAGAAGTGATGTAAAGACAAAGGATGAAATAGGTGAGCTTGCGAGGGCTTTCAACGAGCTTGCGGAAAACCTTGAAAGCAAAGTTTATGAACTTCAGATGGCGGCAAAGAAGCAGGAGGATTTTACTGCAAACTTCGCACATGAGCTCAAAACCCCAATGACATCAATTATCGGATATGCCGATACCCTGTATCAGAAAAAACTGTCTGAGGATGAGGTGCACAGTGCTGCCGGAGTCATACTGAATGAGGGCATGAGGCTTGAAGCATTATCATTTAAGCTGCTGGAGCTTATCACTCTTGATAAAAATGATTTCAGGCTTGAAGAAACAAGAATATCTGAGATTATAGCAGATTGTGTGGAAACCGCACATGAAGCGGCAAGAAAGCATAATACAGAGATTGTGTACAGTGCGGATGAGGCATGGGTGTGGCTGGAATATGATCTGTTTAAGACCATGCTTCTTAATCTGATAGACAATGCAGTGAAATCAGGAGGCAGCAAGGTAGATGTATCAGGCAGACTTATTTCGCACAGTATTTATCGTATTGCAGTTTCGGACAATGGAAGAGGAATACCGCCTGAGGATATAGAGAGAATTACGGAGGCTTTTTATATGGTTGACAAGTCGAGGTCAAGAAGTGAGCATGGAGCAGGGCTTGGGCTTGCACTTGTATCAAGGATTGCTAAGCTGCATGATACAAAAATCCATTATGAGAGTGAGTCAGGTAAAGGAACCAGGGTGTATTTTGACATGAAAGCGGGGGCATTGGATGAGAAGTAAGCATTTATCAGTGCGCAAATGTATTGATAAAAAACAGGATAAAATCAAGGGAATAGTGTGTATATGCATTATTCTGGCAGTTGTATGTGCCGGAAATATGATACCAAATTTTCTGATTTCACTTAAAGCAGCAAAAATTGCCAAAACGAGTACTACAATAAGCAACGCAGATATAAGCCCCTACAGCCACTCTATTTCAGCTGAAGAGAGGCTTACTAAGATGATGTCTCTGATGCAGGATAATGTAAATGAGCTGTGGAATGGGAAATATAGTGAGAAAAGGGAACCGTTGGATACTGAGATTCCGGTGGGACAGGCTTATACGGCTATTCAGACTTTTCTGAAGGGGGCCTGTGAGCTGCAGAAGCAGTCAGGTATTATGCAGATGCTCGGTGAAGACGATATAGTTATGCTCCAAAGCCTTGAAAGTAACTATTCAAAGGATACAGACAGCGAAATAGAACAGACATATGAGGCAGCTCCTTGGCAATATGGTGCAGGAGTTGCTTTGGATGATAGCTTTGACAACTCAATATCAGATTGTTTTGTAACATCGGATATAAGCAAGGAATTGTCGGCGTGGGTATTTATAATATCATTTGAAGATACGAGAATGCTGGCCGCTGTTGATGCGGTGCTTGGAGTACCGTTTTATATTACATATTATTGTGCAGATGTGGATAGTCCTAAGGCACAGGCTGCAGTGATGAGAGATTTATATGCAAAGACATATGGCAGTGATTATTCTATGGGTGATCCAAAAGAGTCTGAATCAAAAATAGATTCTTCCTTTGAGACAAATATAATAGAGAATTTTTATTATGGGAATAATTATACGCAAGGGGATGATGAATATACCGGTTTTGAACCTTATGTATACTCTTGTTCATCGGACAAGCTGCAGATGGAATATCAGGTTATTACAGGAATCCAAAGATTTGAAAAAAATGGAAAGCAAGTGTCATCATATAATTCGCGTGTTAATATATGTCTGTACTAACCGGACTAAAAAGCTCTCTGTGCAATGCACGGGAGCTTTTTAAATTGCATGCAAGCATCAATGACACCTTTTGACCCTCATTTCATAATAATTACTATAATAGGGCATATGAGGATACTATTTCTGATTTTGAGACCAGAATGTATGCAAAACCGGAGGATGTAGAGGAATACTTGAATAACAGTCCGAAAAAACCGTATATTTTATGCGAATTCATGCATGATATGGGAAATTTAATGGGTGGACTTGGATCTTATATGAAGCTGATTGACAAATACGATATGTATCATGGCGGATTTATATGGGATTTTATTGACCAGGCAATTATGGTAAAAGATTCTGTTACATGAAAAGATGTTTTACGCTATGGCGGTGATGTTTATGCTGATGAAATTATCGTAAAATATACATACGGGACCATAACAACTCCGGCGACAACTGTTCTTGTGAGCTATAGCGTTGATGCGTCCGGAAAGATTCGCGTGGATGTACATTATAATGGTGTACAGGGGCTTCCTGAATTCCCTGTATTTGGAATGAGATTTATTATGCCAACATTGGCTGCCAAATATTTATATAAGGGACTCTCCGGGGAAACATATCTCGATGGACAGTGGTTTTGGAAGTCTTAGAACCTTTAATCGTGTTTTTAAAGAAAAATATAGATTGACACCAAGCGAGTATAGAAATAAATTACAAGACGGATGAAGTATTAAGAAGAAACGCAGTTCTTCCACAAAACAGAATAGATATGATTAATATTTCTTTAATTTTGTCAGTATACTATTTACATAGTACAAATAGTAATGTACCTTAAAAAAGTACAGGACGGTACAAATAATCAGAAAGAGATATATGATAACAATGAAGAAGAAATTAATCACAATAATAATTGGAATGATGCTTTGTGCAGGACTTTTTGGAGGCTGTGGAAATAAGAATATAAGCAAGGATAATATTGAAACGGATACTGCCGAAGAATCGAAACCGCAGGATTCTGATAAAAAACAGGAGCTGCCAACTGCAACATATATGGGTGGAAGCAATACCATTACTGAGGTGTGTAAGGAACTGAGTTTAGCCGGAGCAGCGCATGTAGATACCTTTAAAGAATGGGTAACTGATTTTGCGGATTCTGCCGGGAAGAATGCAAAGCTGAAGGATACCTGGGCAGATGCGGATAAAATAAAAGCAGATACTGGTAAATGTATGGATGGCTGGGAGGCAAAGCATGACTATTCAGATGCCGATTGCAGGATGACAGCTTTTCTCCTGCTGGATGGGCTGCTTCACGCACAGTCAACGGAAGATAGCTATAGCGGTACGTATTTAATGTTTGATACACAAGCCATAGATAATGTAGACAGGTATGAAATCATAAGGCAGAATAAGGACATGTTTACTACATTATACGGAGAAAAGAGTATTACGGATGATAAACATCCTGAAAAGACATTCTCTGAAAACTGGAAGAAGTATGGATTTCAAATAGACAGTGACCGTATATCACTTATTAGCATAGCAATATATGATCCGGATTCTGATGCTGTTTTCGTAGGGCATACAGGCCTATTGATAAAGTACAGTGACTATTATCTGTTTGTAGAAAAAATAGCATTTGAGCAGCCATATCAGGCAACAAAGGTAAGCAGCATGGATGAATTGCTAAGTATCCTTTCTCTGAGACCTGAGTATTTCGGAGAAGAAAAAGAAGCAGGACCATTTGTATATAATAATGGAGACTATGTTGGAACACTAAAGAAGTAGTATAAAAAGCTCTCTGTGCAATGCACAGGAGCTTTTTTTAATATGTTGATATTTATTTATTTGTGCTGTCTGCATCAATTACGGATTGGATCTGCTTCATAAGGGCATCATAGTTGTCCTTGTTATCAATTCCGCCGAGCATTGGTTCGCCTACAATATTGCCATTTCTGTCAACGAGTATAGTTGTTGGAAATGCCATGATTTCTGAGGCATATTTACCGGCTGCACTAGAGGAGTCAATTGACAGATTACGATATTTGACACCCTGGCTTTCAAGAACAAAGGCAGCCTCTTTGATAGCTGTCTTATTTCTATCAAAGGTCTCAGTATTGATGCCAACCACTTCTCCGCCCATTGATTTGATAGCATCATTTAACTCGTTAAGCTTGGATAACTCAGCCACACATGGCTTGCAGCCGGTAAACCAGAAATTGACGACTGTTACTGCATTACCGGAAAACAGGCTGTCATCCACCTTATTGCCATCAAAATCCTCACCGGAAAAATCACTGAATACAGATGAGGCTTTAGAGCTGTCCTTCTTGTTATCGTCTGATGATTTATTTTTGTTTTCAAGCTCTGCTATCTGTTCCTCGATTTTTCGTATGGTTTCAATATCCTCATTAAGTGTTTTAAGCTCATCGTCTGTGAATGAATCCTTGTTTGATTCTACGGTACCGGCAAGATAATCAGCATAATTTCCGTTTGGATCGGCGTCACTTTTGTTCATCATGCCAAATGCCTTGTTCCACACATCAGCGTGATCTGCAAAAAGCTGATTTTCCTGCTGATATAAATCATCAAGCCTGGAATCTGATTTGCCGGATGCTTCTGTGCCGGCTTCAGTCTGAGTGTTCTTAGAATCTGTGTTGGAAGATTGCTTTCCACCGCATGCTGTAAGTGATAATGCTATGCAGAGTGTAAAAATAGAAATAAATGATAATTTGTTTTTCATGAGTAATTTCTCCTTTAAAAATAATAGTAAAATGTTTAATAGTTATCTGTTGTCATTTTTTTGACATGATTTTCCCATAAACCGGTAGCAGATGGCATCCTTCGGACATGCCTTTATGCAGGCACCGCAGCGTATGCACTCGGGGTGATCCGGTGTCTTACACACATCCACATCCATCTTACATGCCTTTGAGCATTGACCGCATCCGACACATTTGCTGCTATCAACGGTGATTTTGAGAAGGCTCACCTTATTAAATAATGAGTAGATTGCTCCAAGTGGACAAATCCATTTACAGAAGGGCCTGTAAAATAAGATACTTAGTACAATCACTGCAATTAAAATCATACACTTGAAAGAAAAAAGCTTTCCCAGCGCAGAACGGATAGCAGCATTTCCAATAGATAACGGTATAGCACCCTCTAAAACACCCTGAGGACAGATATATTTGCAGAAGAACGGGTCTCCCATTCCTATAGAGTTCGTTACAAGCATCGGAAGAAGTATAACGAAAACAATAAGAATGACATATTTTAGGTACCTAAGAGGCTTTAGTTTGGCTGTGGATAATTTCTTTCCGGGTATTTTGTGAAGTAAATCCTGAAACCATCCAAATGGGCACAAAAAACCACATATAAATCTGCCGAGAGTTACACCGAGTAAAATAAAAAATCCGGTTATGTAGTATGAAAACTTAAATCTTGATGATCCGACGACTGCCTGAAATGCCCCTATTGGACAGGCTCCTGTCGCGGCAGGGCAGGAGTAGCAGTTTAATCCGGGTACGCATACTGTTTTTGCATTGCCCTGATATATTTTACCCTTAAATAAATTCGGGATATGAATATTGGTCAGCAGCGTTGCTGCGGCCTGTATCCATCCACGTATTTTTGCCAGCTTTTTTGATAGTAATTTCTTTTTCTTATCCAATTCCGACACACTCCAGACATAGTTTTATTGCTTTACCAAGCACGGTAGCCGCCTCACCTCTGACTGCACCATAGCTTATCATGGATACACCAAGGATAAGCAGAATGATTTGACATGTTTTTTGGTATTTCAACATAATGTTGCTCCTTTTTATTGTATTGTTGACCAGCTGACTTTGGTATTATACAATATAGGTTGTAAAATTATTGTTAAGAAGCAGGAGAACATTTTGAGATTATTAATTGTTGAGGATGAGAAACAAATATGTGATATGGTTGCAAAGAGTCTGTATGCTGCCGGTTATGAGGTGGATACCTGTTATGATGGGAAAGAGGCTCTTGAATGTATACTGTCGGAGAATTATGATCTGATAGTTTTGGATTTGAATCTGCCGGGGATGGATGGCATGGAGCTTCTTAAGGAGCTTAGAAAATACAATGATGAAACTAAGGTTTTGATATTATCTGCAAGAGGTCAGATTGCTGATAAGGTAGAGGGACTGGATGCAGGAGCAAATGATTACATGGAAAAACCATTCCATCTGCAGGAGCTTGAGGCACGTATCAGAAGCCTGACAAGAAGGAAATTTGTACAGAATGATATATGTCTTAAATGCGGAGAAATAAAGTTTGATACGATTAAACGCGAGGCATATGCAAAGGGAGAGCCGGTTCCACTGACAAGAAAAGAGAATGGTATTTTGGAATATTTGCTTATTAATATAGGTAGACCGGTGAGCCAGGAGGAGCTGATAGAGCATGTGTGGGATGCCACGGCAGACAGCTTTAGCGGAGCAATCAGGGTACATATGTCTTCACTTAGAAAAAAGCTTAAGGCGAAGCTGGGATATGATCCCATTCTGAATAAGGTAGGTGAAGGCTATAAAATACGGGAGGAGTCTGACAAATGAAAAGAATGTCGTTACAGTGGAGACTTACGTGTATAACTACATTGTGCATTGCCGTTATATGTGGCTGTCTGACTATGTTTGTCTATAAAAATGGTGTGCATTACATCGATTCTCTGCAGGATGCGGTAGAGTCACAGGGGGATGAAAAAGGAAACAAATCAGATGAAATATATATCAGCATACCGGACGATAAGTGGGATGAGTTTGCGGATGAATTTTCGGTTCAGGTGTACAATAATAAGGCCGACTATAAAAGAAACAGTCTGATAATCACGATTTTGCTGGCGCTTTTGGGAGGTGTCGTCACTTATTTTATAAGCGGGCATGCACTCAGACCAATCAGGGAGTTTTCAGATAAAATTGAAGAGGTACAGGCTCAGAATCTGTCTGATTCAAGAATAGAGGAAAACAATGTTAAGGAACTGAACCAGCTGGGTATTTCTTATAATAAGATGCTTGAGCGTCTGTCGGATGCATTTGAGATACAGAGACAGTTTACTGCAAATGCAGCACATGAGCTGCGAACTCCATTAGCGTTAATGCAGGTACAGCTTGATTTATATAATTCTGCCTCTCACCCTGGGAATGATGCAGACACTTTGCAGACCATAAAAATGGTTACGGAACAAAATGATAAATTAAACAGGATGGTAAAGACTCTTCTTGACATGAGTGAGCTTCAGACGGTGGGAAGAGATGATAAAATTATATTGGATGCTATTGTTGAAGAGGTTTTGGCAGATCTTGAGCCTCTTGCCGTGGAAAAGAATATAAAGCTGATTGGAAAATGTGAGGATGCCACTATGATAGGCAGTGATATCCTTATTTACAGGCTTGTATACAATCTGGTTGAGAATGCCATCAAATATAATCATCCGCTCGGACAGGTTACAATAACCGCATATCAGAGAAACAAGCATGTTTATCTGTCTGTAGAAGATACGGGAAGCGGAATACCAAAGGAGCTTAGGGAGAGAGTGTTCGAGCCATTCTTCCGTGTGGATAAATCCAGAAGCCGGGAGCTGGGCGGCGTAGGACTCGGACTTGCTCTTGTCCGTGAAATCGTTAGAGTACATGATGGCAGTATTTGTATTAAATCAGGCTCTGCAGGTGGAACGATTTTCGAGGTGACTTTTGCACAGCATTCAATGTAGTGTTTCATTTTACACTTTTGTCAACGCTATTAAAACAGATTTCTTAATAGATTTTTTAACGGCAAAAATATAATAATTTAGATTAAAGTAAACGGATGCTTTTGCCGATAATGTGGTATACTATATAATAGATTAACGAGGTTATTTAATATAATTTATGGCGGAGGATAATAGATGCGATATCTTTCAGTTGCTGAAATAGCAAAAAAATGGAATATGTCAGAGCGCAGTGTTAGAAATTACTGTGCTAAGGGGCGTGTGAACGGTGCATTTCTTACTGGTAAGACATGGAACCTTCCGGAAAACGCAGAGAAACCGGAGCGCACTAACAAAAGAAAAGAAGAACCGGTTACTCTGTTGGATATTCTGAAAGAGCAAAAGGCAAGTAAATATTCCGGTGGAATATACCATAAGACACAGATTGATTTGACATACAACTCCAACCATATGGAAGGAAGCCGTCTGACACATGATCAAACCAGATATATCTTTGAAACCAATACTATTGGCGTAGAAAAAGAAGTGCTGAATGTGGATGATGTGATTGAAACGGCAAATCACTTTCGTTGTATCGACATGATTATTGATCATGCAAAAGCAGCTTTGACGGAGAAATTCATCAAAGAACTTCACTTGGTTTTGAAGAATGGCACCAGCGATTCCAGAAAAGATTGGTTTGCTGTTGGTGATTATAAGAAACTTCCGAATGAAGTCGGTGGCAGGGATACAGCCCTTCCGGAAGAAGTTGCCGATAAAATGAAGGCATTGCTGGCGGAATATAATGCCAAAGAAGAAAAAAATTTTGAGGATATTCTGGACTTTCATGTGAAGTTTGAACGGATTCACCCGTTCCAGGACGGAAATGGTCGTGTGGGCAGATTGACTATGTTTAAAGAGTGTCTAAAATACAATATTGTTCCGTTTATCATTGAGGATAATTTGAAAATGTTCTATTATCGTGGATTGAAGGAATGGGACAACGAAAAAGGATATCTGACAGATACCTGCCTGACCGCGCAGGACAAGTATAAAGCGTATTTGGATTATTTTAGGATTAAGTATTAATAAATGCTTTTAAAGAATGCTTATATGGATTTTGAAAAACTTGAATATTCACAAAAAATCTGGCTGAAGGATACAGGATGATGGTTGTCAGGTGATGATAAATATAGAAAATAATTAACGGAATATAAAAGAAGCATTGACAAAATAAAATGAACGATGTATATTTCCAATATGAACATTGTTCATTTAATGAAATAGCTAAATGACATTACATTGAAAAGGAGTGAATTCGTGAACCATCTTGCAACTTCAAAAGAAGACATATTAGCTGCAAGCAGAGAGCTAATCAAAGAAAACGGATGGACTGCTGTAAGCATACGAGCTGTTGCATCCCGATGTTCTGTTTCGGCGGGGACAATCTACAATTACTATGAATCCAAGTCAGATTTGCTTGGGGATACAATTGAGAGTATTTGGCGTGAAATCTTTTTTAACCCTGAAGATGAGCAGGTCTTTAAAGATGTTGCTGCCTGTGTCTCATGGATTTATAAAAGACTGGAATATGGAAATGAGCAATTTCCGGGCTTCTTTTCTCTGCATTCGCTTGGATTTATGAAGGATGAAAAAACGGATGGAAAGAAGAAAATGCTGCAGACATGGGGGCATATTCTTAATGGATTGTGCGATATATTAAAGAATGATCCTAAGATTCGTCCAGATGTATTTGATGAACAATTCACGGAAAAACAGTTTGCAGATATATTATTTTCTTTAATATTAGTATCAATGATTCGTCAGGATTATAATCCGTCTTCAATTTTGATGTTGATTAACAAAACATTATATTAAAATTCTCCCACATTAGAGTGTGGGAAAATTTTTGAAGCAAAATGAACGATGTTCACTTATGCGTTTAAAGATGTATCTAAGTAGAAAGGATTTTTATTATGCAGGCAATTGTAGAAACTTTATTTGATACCGTATATTTGTTTTCGGTAATCACAATCGGAATTTTAATGATTCGAAAAAGCAAAGGAAACCGTCAGTTTACCATGTTTGGAATTATGGCAGTTATTTTAGGAAGTGGAGATGCATTCCATCTGGTACCTCGTGCAATAGCGCTTTGTACAACAGGTCTTGAGAACTTTACCGTACAGCTTGGGTTAGGCAAGTGGATAACCTCTATCACTATGACTATTTTTTATGTTGTTCTCTATCATATATGGCGTGAGCGTTATCAGATTAAAGGCTATAAAGCAGCTACAGCAGCTATTTATGTTCTTGCAGGATTAAGAATTGTTCTGTGTATGATGCCTCAGAATGCCTGGCTCAGTGCAGATGCTCCTCTTTCATGGGGAATCTACCGAAATATTCCGTTTGCACTGATGGGATTAATTATCATAGTTTTATTCTATAAAAGTGCAAAAGAAAATAATGATAGCTCTTTTCGTTGGATGTGGCTGACAATCGTCCTGAGCTTTGCATTCTATATTCCGGTTGTACTGCTGGCTGATGTAATTCCGATGATCGGCATGCTGATGATTCCAAAAACCTGTGCATATGTTTGGACAGTATTAATTGGCTACAAGGCAATGAAAAAATGACTGAGCCATTTTTTAGTAGTTTTATTGTAACACAGAACAAAATATGATTTTGATGTATTATATGATGATGTGAAAGCTCCTAATAAGCATAAAAAGATAATGGTCAATTTAAGGATGGAGAAAAAGGATTTGATGGTGCAATAACGAATCTTATGATGCAGACATATCTGTGCAACTGCGATTTTAAGATATGCATGAGATGTATCCGAAGGCGACGGATAAGCAGATAAGGAAGATATTAAAGTAATACAGGTACATATATAGCGATGAAGGAATATTAAACAATGTATTTGAATAGTACATAAAAATAACCATATTGAATACAATCTAAATAAAGATAATTTATGATTGACTTTCTTAGTTATATCAGTTATATTATCTTTAGTGATCAGATTGCAGAAACTTGAGAAGCCTGCGATCGGGGGAGGGTGCCGAGGCCCCTCTCCTTTTTTTATTTGGAATATTTTGCAGTGAGGTACATATGAGCAAACCGTTTATTACATATACCGCACAGGTTGAAAAACTGAAAAATGAAAAAAATCTAGTTATTACAGATGATGACTTTGCGGTAGAATCCTTGCAAAATATCAGTTACTATGCACTAATTGGCGGATACAAGCATCCTTTTATTGATATTCATACACGCAAATATATTAATGAAGCATGTTTTGAAGATATAGTTGCTCTTTATGAATTTGATGAAGAGTTACGTGGAATATTCTTTAAATATTTATGTCGTGTAGAAAGAAAAATGCGTTCGTCCATTTCTTATCACTTCTGTAAAAAACATGGAGAACGTCAAGAAGAATATCTTAACTCCAATAATTACGGCAATATTCCAAAAAATAAAAATGGAATTACTAAATTAATCAAAATGCTAGATATGATGGCTAATAAAAATAAGGATCATGAATATCTTGTTTATCAGCGTAATAAATATCATAATATTCCGTTATGGGTGATTATGAATACCCTTACTTTTGGTCAGATATCTAAAATGTTTGAATTCTTACCTCAAAATATGCAAGGAGCAATTTGTCAGGATTTTGGAAATATCAAGAAAAATGAAATGATAAAATATTTAAAGGTATTAACACTGTACAGAAATGTATGTGCTCATAACGAAAGGTTGTTTTCATATCACACATATATTGACATTCCAGATACATTGTTACATAAAAAATTAGGAATTTCTAAAAACGGTTCAAAATATATATATGGTAAAAATGACTTGTTTAGTGTAGTCATTACTTTTCGTTATCTACTTCCAAAGACTGATTTTTTACTGTTTAAAAAGCAATTATGGCATATTTTTGACAGATATCAAAAGCAGAATTTAAATTTGAAGTTGAATGATCTTTTTGAATATATGGGATTTCCGTGTAATTGGAAAGAGATAACAAAATTTCGCAAAATATAAGTGGAGATATGAGTAAAAATATTTCCTCTAATATTTAAAGCTATTATATTTTTAGCGTTTTCTTCGAACTATTCAACTCATCCACACAATTAAACAAAAGAAATTCTCATATTAAATTTTTTCATAGACCAGGCGAGTACACTTCACATGTACCGGCTTCCTCTTTGTAATGGAAAAAGTATTGCAGTAAAGTAAATAAAGTGGAGAGCTTTCTGTTATAAAGAAAGTTGAATTCGACAGAAGAGTAAAAGTGACAAATTACATTGAAGTAGGAAGTGAAAACATGCAGTTAGGATGGATAGATTTTTCAAAAGAAGACCGGCAGAAGCCTTTTATAAGGGTCTTGGCTTTCAGTATATAAGTACAGAGAACATTTTTTATGAGGTTGTAGGACACAGAAACTTCAAAATGTATGAGTATATTCTACGTGAATGATAAAAACAGGAGAATTGGCATTTACAGGGCAAATCAAATTCGGTATAAAGCGGTTTGATTTGCCCTCGTTTTTTACTTCGATATTGCAGGGCGTCACCCTACAGACACGCAGTATGAACAAGTCTATAATTCCTTGATTTTTTCATTCATTTTTCTGGCATCATTGCGATAGTGAAGCATGAAGCCTCCCCAAATTATAAATGCCAAAGCAATTTGAAATATGGCTGCAATAATTCCGTGAAGGATAGAACTTGTTCCTCCTATCCATCCGACAGTATATGCGACGATTGTATAAATAACACAGCCTGTTCCCATGTGAATAATTATTTTAAAAGGCATTGGAAGATTGTCTTTTTGATAAATCATGGCCGGAAGTCCAAAACCCAGACCTACAATTATGCACCCGATAACCATTTTTGAAAATTGGTAATTATCTAAACTGAAGTTACCGTCATAGGCGATGTCAAATACCATTCCTGTAACGCAGAAAACGGTTAATGCTATACCAATGCTGGTTATAGTGTTTTTAATCAAATTTTTCATAGTTTCTCTCATTTTTGTCCTCCTATAATCCCAGATATTTTTTAAACTCAGACAGATATTTTCTTGATACGTAATCCTTACATCCGTTTTTTAGTTTCAAAAGAAGAGTGCCGCTAAAACCAGCCTCGACATTGCTCATATAAGACAGATTGACCAAAGTTGATTTTGAAATTTGCATAAATCCGGCACCAAGCTGCTGTTGCATTTCGTACAGTCTTTTTCGGGAACGGTAGCGGTGTTCTTTGCCATAAATAATAGTATCCTTGTTTTCTACCCTTACCATGTATATTTCTTTTGGCTGTAAAATGACAATATCATTTTCGTTTTTAAAAGCTGTAATGGGGCTTTCATTTGAACCGAATATATCAAGGGTATGCTGGATGCTGTCAGTGATTTTATCTGCATATATGATGGCATATGGTTCGCTGTATTCAGGAGAAAGTTCTATACTTACCTTCATGTAAAATCCTCCTTTCTTTTTGGTGAGTTAATCATACAATATTTCATATATAATGTCTCTCATTTGGATGTAAGTGGCGAAAAAACATGTGTAAGATGCGTTAAAGAGTATACAAAAGTATGCGGATTAAAATATCAGGATGGAAATTATGATCTGGTAAAGCTTCATGACAAGGAATATCAGGATAAATTGCAGGTTCAGATTGATTATTGTACAGAACTTAATGGCAATGAAGATGGCAAGGCAAAATAAACAGTTATGTAAGAAGCAAAATCAATGAGTAAAAGCAGATACCATAATTACCGCTGATGCAGTATACTTATCCTTACCGGTCCGTTATTGTGCTTTATCAGGTGTCTGTATATCACAATAACTGCGATTATGAAGCAGCCAATCTGGATTGAGGCTGTTTTTATAGTCAAAAGGACATTGAATGCAAAAAAACCAAATGTCAGAATAGATCTGAGCGAATGTGGATTTATTATTACTACAACTGAAAAGAATATAAAGAAAAATGCTAGATAGACAGCCGGATGCAATTCCGGAAACAGGCCCAAAAGGACTCCGAAGGAGGCGGTAATAGCTTTACCGCCTTTTTGTTTTTGTAAAAAAGGAAATGCATGTCCAAAGACAGGTGCAACTAAAACAGGTACAAACAGAAGTGAGTTTATATCTAAGCATTTCTGACCAAGATACACCGGGATAAATCCCTTTGCAAGCTCACATATGAGTGATAGTATTCCGCATAAAAAGCCACCATACATAAATGCGTTGCTCACACCAGGATTGTGGTCATCGGGAAGTGTGCAGATATCAATGTTTTTTAATAGTTTTGGTATCCAGTAAGCAAAAAGAGTGCTTCCGAGTACGAAGCCTAAGAGTGTAAATAAAAAATATGGCATGATAATTTCCTTATAGTTTTATAGTTACATGGTTTTATAGTTAGTCAGTTGTATCAGTGTGAGCCAGTTCTTCAAGCAGACCAACAATCTGTATGGCAGCATAGGGCTTTCGCTCACGGCGCTGTGCACGTATCATTTCTGCATTTAGCTCTTTATTTTCTATCATTATTTTCCCAAGCTCAATCTGCTTTGACAGACGCTTTGATGAGACAGAAAGATGACGTTTTTTGAAAAATGCAACATTTGCTGCCTCGCATCCGGGGATTGGAGCAGTGTGTACAATCGGTATATTTTTTACCAGTGCCTCAGTTGATGTGAGGCCGCCTGGCTTTGTATAAATTACATCACAGGCATCCATAAAAAGTGAAACCTGATTGGTGTAGCCTATTACGTGTACACGTTTGTTGAACTTAAACTCATTTTGCAGTATGCGTTTTATTTTAGTATTGTTGCCGCAAATAATTACAATATGCTCATTATTATGGCATCTTATTGCAAGCTCTGCGGCAAAGACAGCAAGCTTGCCAAAACCCATGCTGCCACTCATCACAAGAAAGATAGGCACATCGGATGGCAGATGTAATATTGTTCTTGCAGCAGCTTTAGCAGTCCTTGTACAGAAGGCCTGTCGTACCGGAATGCCTAATGGCAGCAGCTTGTTTTCAGGAATACCACGTTTTGCAAATTCATCGGTCAGATCATCGTGTGGAATAACATAATAATCCATATTTGTCTCTTCCCAGAATGGGATACAGGTGTAGTCGGTTCCTACAGCGACGGCAGGGATATGAAGCAGATTTTTTCGCTTCATGCAGCTCAGGGTCTCAGCAGGGTACAGATGAGGTGTGACGACAGCATCAAAGCCGTTTGATTCAATGTATGCTGATAGCTTTTTACAAAGCAGGGCATTGGCAAAATAGACAGGTGATTTACGTTTATCACTTGATATCAGCATGCCAACCTTATAGAGTAGTCCGAAGAAAAACGGAATATGCTTTACAATGCCTATATATGCTCCTGATACTGCGTGCGATGTTCCTTTACCCGATAAGAGAAACATATCTATCATTGTCACAGAATGTCCTTTATGCTCTGCCGCTTCTTTTATAGCTTTACCGGCACTGTTGTGTCCCTCGCCGGTGTCACAGGATAAAATAAGAATTTTCAAACCGTTTAATTCCTTCCTAAATAAAATATGCGATAAGTGTACCATAATTTTTTAAAATAATCTACAGTGCAATAAAAGGTTGACATATCTCAGTTCAAAGCTTATTGTGGTAGCTGGAATGTACAAAATAGTATAATTATAAACTACAGATTACTGATATGACGGAGGCTTAACTTAAGATGGAAAATTTAATGTTTTGTCTAAATGCCACAGGACCTATTTTTCTGATGATGGTGTTTGGACTTTTTCTTCGCAAAGTGGGAATTTTGGACGAAGACTTTGCAAACAGGATGAATAAGTTTGTGTTTAAGATTCCTTTACCATTTTTGCTGTTTAGTGATCTTGCAGCAGTTGATTTTTCAAAGGTTTGGAACATTAAGTTTATAGTATTCTGTTTTGTGGTTACGCTGATAAGCATTACAATATCAACACTTGTTTCTTGTCTGTGGAGGGATAAATCCATACGGGGCGAGTTTATACAGGCCTCATACAGAAGCAGTGCGGCACTGCTTGGAATAGCTTTTATCCAGAATATCTATGGAAATGCAGGCATGGCACCTGTCATGATTATAGGAAGTGTGCCGCTTTACAATGTGATGGCGGTTATTGTGCTTTCATTTTTTAAGCCGGGGCAAAACGGCATAGACATGGCAGTGCTCAAAAAGACATTTAAGGGAATAGTGACCAATCCTATTATTTTAGGAATTGTTGCAGGACTTCTGTGGTCAGCTATAGGTCTGCCGTTTGCAGGAATACCGGCAAAGGCAGTAACGAGCGTTGGTAATATGGCAACACCTATGGGACTTATGGCTATGGGTGCCACCTTTGATTTGAAAAAAGCATCAGCAAAGGCGAAGCCTGCATTTGCAGCTACATTTATCAAGCTTGTAGGCTTTGTGGCTGTATTTCTTCCTATTGCGGTAGCCTTTGGATTCAGGGACAGTGAGCTCATTGCAATTCTTGTGATGCTTGGTTCAGCAACGACAGTGAGCTGCTTTGTCATGGCAAGGAACATGGGACATGAGGGCGTTATTTCATCGACCACGATAATGCTCACGACACTGCTCAGTTCGTTTACGCTGACACTCTGGCTTTATATAATTAAAAGTCTGGGGCTTGTATAAAATGGAAGAACATAACTGTTGATTTGGTGGATAATTCCTCTTTACTTTAGCGTGATAATTTGCTAATATGTTAAAAGGTTGTAGTTATTGGATGATTTTGAATAATTACAATGATTATTTAACATATGGAGGAAATGAGCATGAGAAGAGGATTAGCACTTCTTTTGACAGCAACTTTAGCACTTTCAATGACTGCCTGTGGTGGCAGCAAGGGTGCAGGAACACAAAAAAGCGAAAAGGGCGATGGCATGACCTACGCAGTTGAGGCAGGCTCAGCTGGAGAGGCTGTGGCAAAGGAAAAGGGCTTTAATTACAATGCGGTTTCATCACAGGCTGATGCGCTTATGGAGGTTAAATCAGGTACATCTGATGCGGCAATCATAGACCTTTTAATGGCAGGAGCCATGATTGGAGAGGGCACAAGCTACCCTGATTTAGTACATACAACAGAGCTTACATCAGAGAAGTATGGTGTCGGATGCCGTAAGGGCTCTGATCTTGCTTCATATATCAACAGTGTATTCGCAGATTCATATGCTGATGGCAGCGCGCAGGAGATTGCAAAGAAATACGGAGTACAGGATTCACTTCTTGAGCAGGAGCCTTGCGAGTTCAAGCAGTCTGAAAGCGACAGTGATGTGGATTATATCAAGTCACAGGGCAAGATGATTGTCGGTATCACAGAGTTTGAGCCTATGGATTACAAGGATAAGGATGACAAATGGATTGGTTTTGATGCAGATATGGCTAGACTTGTAGGTGAGAAGCTCGGCGTGGATGTTGAATTTGTAGTTATCGACTGGGACAACAAGGTTATGGAGCTTGATTCAAAGAAGATTGACGTTGTTTGGAATGGCATGACACTCACAGATGAGGTTACAAAGTCTATGGAATGCACAAATGCATACTGTAACAATGCACAGGTAGTTGTAGAGCGGGAGAAATAAAATGTTCTGGACTGTTACACAAGCACTTATGAGTGGTCTGTGGACCACCTTTGAAATATTTATACTGACACTTATATTTTCGCTGCCACTGGGGCTGGTATTTGCATTTGGGCTTTTGAGCAGGTTTAAGCCTGTCAAGGCTGTCATGAATGTGTTTGTATGGGTTATCCGCGGCACACCGCTTATGCTTCAGCTTATCATCATATTTTACGGACCGGGCTTATGGCTTCATCAGGCTATCTGGAGTGGTGACGAGACCGGACGTATTACAGCGACGGTTGTAGCGTTTGTCATAAACTATGCATGTTATTTCTCTGTTATATTCAGAGGAGGCATAGAGGGCGTTCCGGCCGGTCAGAGAGAGGCAGGACAGGTGTTAGGCATGACAAAGCAGCAGATTTTCTTTAAAATTACTCTGCTTCAGATGATTAAGCGTGTTGTTCCACCTATGTCAAATGAGATAATCACTCTTGTAAAGGATACTTCTCTTGCCAGAATTATTGCGGCATACGAGCTTACCTTTGCGGGAGCGGCGTTTATGAAGTCTGACGGACTTACATGGCCGCTGTTTTATACAGGTGTATTTTATCTCGTATTTGTCGGAATCCTTACACTTTTATTTAATTATATCGAGAAAAAGCTGGATTATTTCAGGTAGGAGGAAGACATGGCAATTTTAGAGGTTAGAAATATAGAAAAACACTTTGGAAGGACTAACGTACTTAAGGATGTAAGTTTTTCCATGGAGGAGGGCAATGCTCTTGCCATAATCGGTTCATCAGGCTCAGGAAAGACGACTCTGTTACGGTGTCTTAATTTCCTTGAGAGCCCTGACAGTGGTCAGATTATTGTAAATGGTGAGACTCTTTTTGATGCTTCTAAAGAGGGCAAGGATAAAGACGCGGAGCTTCGCAAAAAGAGGCTGCATTTTGGTATGGTGTTTCAGCAGTTTAATCTTTTTCCACAGTACACAGCACTTGAGAATGTCACTTTGGCAGAGCGCCTTCTGGCACAAGAGACACCTGAGTTTAAAAAGGATAAAAAAGCAATCCTTGCGCGTATTGATGAGCATGGAAAGGAGCTTCTTGACAGAATGGGGCTTGCTGAGAGGATGAACCATTATCCGCATCAGCTCTCAGGTGGACAGCAGCAGCGTGTTGCTATAGCAAGGGCACTGGCACTTAAGCCTGATATACTCTGCTTTGATGAGCCTACATCGGCTCTTGACCCGGAGCTTACCGGAGAGGTGCTTAAGGTCATCCGTTCACTTGCGCAGCAGAATACCACAATGATTATTGTCACACATGAGATGGCTTTTGCGCGTGATGTTGCAGACCAGGTGATCTTCATGGACGGTGGTGTGATTGTTGAGCAGGGAGACCCGCATGAAGTGATTGACCATCCGAAGGAGGAGCGTACCAGGCAGTTCCTTACCAGATATGCGAACGGCTGATGTGTGAGAAATATATTATACATGTCGAAAAAGTGTGAAATAAGTGTAAATTGAAAAGTAGATATTGATTTTTTTTTAACAAACATATATACTAACAAAAGAAATGGATGTAAATCCATAATTTATAGAAAAGAGGTTTATTCAAATGGCAAATGTTGATTTAACAAAGTATGGCATTACCGGAACAACAGAGATCGTTCACAATCCTTCTTACGAGACATTATTCGAGGAAGAGACAAAAGCCGGCCTTGAGGGTTACGAGGTTGGTAAGGAGACAGAGCTTGGTGCAGTTAACGTTAAGACAGGTATCTACACTGGACGTTCTCCTAAAGATAAATATATCGTTATGGACGAGAATTCTAAGGACACAGTATGGTGGAATACACCTGAGTATCCAAACGACAACCATCCAATGAAAGAGGATGTTTGGGCAACAGTTAAGGAGCTTGCTAAGAAAGAGCTCTGCAACAAGAAGCTTTTCGTAGTAGATGCATTCTGTGGAGCAAACAAGGATACACGTATGGCAGTTCGTTTCATCGTTGAGGTTGCTTGGCAGGCTCATTTTGTAACAAACATGTTTATCCAGCCATCAGCAGAGGAGCTTGAGAGCTTCGAGCCTGATTTCGTAGTATACAATGCTTCAAAGGCTAAGGTTGAGAACTACAAGGAGTTAGGTCTTAACTCAGAGACATGTGTTGCATTCAACATCACATCAAAAGAGCAGGTTATCATCAATACATGGTACGGCGGAGAGATGAAGAAGGGTATGTTCTCTATGATGAACTACTTCCTCCCACTTAAGGGCATCGCTTCAATGCACTGCTCAGCAAACGCTGACATGAACGGAGAGAACACAGCAATCTTCTTCGGTCTTTCAGGAACAGGTAAGACAACACTTTCTACAGATCCTAAGCGTCTTCTTATCGGAGATGACGAGCACGGCTGGGATGACAACGGCGTATTCAACTTCGAGGGTGGATGCTACGCTAAGGTTATCGGTCTTGACAAAGAGTCTGAGCCTGATATCTACAACGCAATCAGAAGAGATGCTCTTCTTGAGAACGTTACAGTTGCTGATGATGGAAAGATTGATTTCGAGGACAAGAGTGTAACAGAGAATACACGTGTATCTTACCCAATCAACCACATCACAAATATTGTTAAGCCAGTATCTTCAGCACCAGCTGCAAAGAACGTAATCTTCCTTTCAGCAGATGCATTCGGAGTACTTCCACCAGTATCTATTCTTACACCTGAGCAGACACAGTACTACTTCCTTTCAGGATTTACTGCAAAGCTTGCAGGAACAGAGCGTGGAATTACTGAGCCAACACCTACATTCTCAGCTTGCTTCGGACAGGCATTCCTTGAGCTTCATCCTACAAAATACGCTGCAGAGCTCGTTAAGAAGATGGAGAAGTCAGGCGCTAAGGCATACCTTGTAAACACAGGATGGAACGGAACAGGAAAGAGAATCACAATCAAGGATACAAGAGGAATCATCGACGCTATTCTTTCTGGTGATATCCTTAATGCTCCAACAAAGAAGATCCCTATGTTCGATTTCGAGGTTCCTACAGAGCTTCCGGGAGTTGATTCAGGAATCCTTGATCCTCGTGACACATATGCTGATGCTTCTGAGTGGGAGGCAAAGGCTAAGGATCTTGCAGAGAGATTCAACAAGAACTTTGTTAAGTACACAACAAATGAGGCTGGTAAGGCACTTGTTGCAGCAGGACCACAGTTATAATATATTACAACAGAATTATATTAGATAATTCTAAAGCCGGGCGGTGTATGTCGCCCGGCTTTTTTTTGAAGATACTGTAAACCAGAGAGTCAGGCTTTGGCATATACATTGCAAAACACTATAAAACAGGCATTTATCGAAGTTATGGATGTATAAATATTGTTATTGATAATATGAATTAAAGTTATATTAACGATATTGCTTGACAAATACAGATTATAGTAATATTATCATCATGTGAACAGAAATAATAAAAATTGTTAGGAAGGTTTTTCGATGAGAAGACAGGCATTATCTCTTTTAGTTGAGAACAATCCCGGAGTGACCAGTCGTATTTCAGGACTGTTCAGTCGCAGGGGATTTAATATTGATAGTTTCTCCTCAGGGGTTACAGCAGATCCGCGCTACACACGTATCACAATTGTTGCAAGCGGTGATGAGCAGGTGCTTGAGCAGATAGAGAAGCAGTTGGCGAAGCTTGAGGATGTACTTGATATCAAGAAGCTTGAGCCGGGACTCTCAGTGTGCAGGGAGCTTATTATGATAAAGATAAGAGCACTCGATACACAAAGACAGGCAGTTATGAATGTGACTGAGATCTTCCACGGCAAGATAGTTGATGTCACTCATGACTCTATGATTATTGAGCTCATAGGTACACAGGACAAGCTTGATAATTTCATAGACTTACTTAGCGGCTATGAGATATTAGAGCTTGCAAGAACAGGAATCACAGGACTTACCAGAGGTTCCGATGATGTAGTTATGTTGGATTAGTCACAGGACAATCCTTACATATAAATAGTTTACTTAAATTAACAGGAGGAAAACAAAATGGCAGAACCAAGATTATTTTATCAGGATGATTGTAACCTTTCATTATTAGAGGGCAAGACAATTGCCATTATCGGTTACGGTAGCCAGGGACATGCACATGCACTTAACTTAAAGGATTCAGGATGCAATGTCATCATCGGTCTTTATGAGGGCAGCAAGTCATGGAAGAAAGCAGAAGAGCAGGGATTCAAGGTATATGTTGCTGCAGAGGCTGCAAAGCAGGCTGATATCATCATGATTCTTATAAATGATGAGTTACAGGCAGATATGTACAAGAAGGACATCGAGCCAAACCTTGAGCCGGGCAACATGCTTATGTTCGCTCACGGCTTCAACATCCACTTTGGATGCATTAAGCCACCAAAGGATGTAGATGTAGCTATGATCGCACCTAAGGCTCCGGGACATACAGTACGTTCAGAGTACCAGGCAGGAAAAGGAACACCTTGTCTTATCGCTGTAGAGCAGGATGCTACAGGAAAGGCATGGGACCTTGCACTTGCATATGGTCTTGGAATCGGCGGAGCAAGAGCCGGACTTCTTGAGACAACATTCCGTACAGAGACAGAGACAGACCTCTTCGGTGAGCAGGCAGTTCTTTGTGGTGGTGTTTGTGCACTTATGCAGGCTGGTTTCGAAACACTTTGCGAGGCTGGTTATGACCCAAGAAACGCATACTTCGAGTGTATCCATGAGATGAAGCTCATCGTAGATCTTATCTACCAGTCAGGCTTCGCAGGAATGAGATACTCTATCTCTAACACAGCTGAGTATGGTGATTATGTAACAGGACCTAAGATTGTTACAGCTGAGACAAAGAAGGCTATGAAGCAGATTCTTTCAGACATCCAGGATGGTACATTCGCTAAGGAGTTCTTACTTGATATGTCACCAGCAGGACGTCAGGTACACTTCAAGGCTATGAGAAAGCTTGCTTCTGAGCATCCTTCAGAGAAGGTTGGTGAGGAAATCCGTAAGCTTTACAGCTGGAATGATGAGAGCGACAAGCTCATCAACAACTAATCTGTCAGATATATATGACAATAAGACCCGGGGCAGTGATGCACCGGGTTTTTTACATAGCAAAACTTGACAAAATATAGTGTGATGTGTAAAATTATGAATGTTAATCAGACGGATTAAAAATACGCCTTCGTCTCTTTGAGAGGCGGAGCGTTTTTGATATAAGGAGGCAAGTATGTCAGAACCATACAATCACAAGGCCATAGAGAAAAAATGGCAGGAATACTGGAAAGAACACGAGACATTCAAGACAGATGTTTGGGATTTTTCAAAGCCTAAATACTATGCACTTGATATGTTCCCTTACCCTTCAGGAGTAGGCCTTCACGCAGGACATCCGGAGGGATATACAGCTACAGATATCATGTCACGTATGAAGAGAATGCAGGGATACAATGTGCTTCATCCGATGGGATATGATTCATTCGGTTTACCGGCAGAGCAGTACGCTGTAAACACAGGTCATCATCCAAACGGTTTCACTCAGAAGAATATCGAGACCTTCTCAAAGCAGCTTAGAGAGCTTGGTTTTGATTATGACTGGTCAAAGATGATTTCTACAAGTGACCCTGAGTTTTACAAGTGGACACAGTGGATTTTCAAGAAGCTTTATGAGGCCGGATATGCAAAGCATATTGATATGCCTGTAAACTGGTGCGAGGAGCTTGGAACAGTTCTCTCAAACGATGAGGTTATAGATGGCAAGTCAGAGCGTGGCGGCTATCCTGTAGTCCGCAAGAACATGAAACAGTGGGTTATTGACCAGCCGGCATTTGCAGAAAAGCTCCTTGAAGGGCTTGATGAGATAGACTGGCCTGAGTCTACCAAGGAAATGCAGAGAAACTGGATTGGCAAGAGCACAGGTGTCGAGGTCAAATTCCAGATTGTAGGTGGTGGAGAGTTCTCTATCTTTACTACATGTATTGAGACAATATATGGTATCACATTTATGGTGCTTGCTCCGGACGGAGATATAGTAAAGGGTCTCATGGACAGAGTCGAGAACAAAAAAGAGGTTCAGGCTTACATAGATGAGACTGTAAAGAAGAGCGATATGGACAGAACTGAGCTTAACAAGACAAAGTCAGGATGTGAGCTTAAGGGACTTCATTGTATCAACCCTGTAAACGGCAAGGAAGTGCGCATGTTCATCGGTGATTTCGTATTGGCAAGCTATGGTACAGGTGCTGTTATGGCAGTTCCTACCCATGATCAGCGAGATTTCGAGTATGCACAGGCTCATGATATTGAGATGATTCAGGTAATTGATGGTGCAGATGTATCAGAGCATGCATTTGAGAAGCATGATTACCTTGGAAAGGGCTGCAAGCTCATCAACTCAGAGGAGTTTACAGGAATGGTAGTTGAGGATGCTAAGGAAGCTATCACAGCCAAGCTTGAGAAGATGGGTGTGGCAAAGAGAACTGTAAACTACAAGTTCCGTGAGTGGATTTTTGCACGTCAGAGATACTGGGGCGAGCCTGTTCCATGTGTATACAAGGAGGATGGTTCAATCTATTTCCTTCCTGATGATGAGCTTCCGCTTATCCTTCCTGAGCTTGAGGACTATAAGGGCAAGAATGGCAAGGCACCTCTTGAGAACGCTACAGAGTGGAAGCAGTATGACAGAAATGGTGTAAAGGGTACCCGTGAGACATCCACAATGCCTGGCTCGGCAGGATCTTCATGGTACTATATGAGATATATCGATCCACACAATGATAAGGAATTTGCAAATCAGGAGCTGTTAAAGCATTGGATGCCTGTAGATCTCTATGTCGGTGGACCGGAGCATGCGGTAGGACATCTCATGTATTCAAGAATCTGGAACAGATTCCTATTTGATCAGGGCTTATCTCCTGTAAAGGAGCCTTTTAAGAAGCTTGTTCACCAGGGAATGATCCTTGGCTCAAATGGTATCAAGATGGGTAAGAGATTCCCTGAGTTCGTAGTCAATCCTAGTGATGTAGTCGAGGAGTACGGCGCCGATACACTGCGTCTCTACGAGATGTTCATGGGACCACTTGAGGTTTCAAAGCCTTGGAACGATAACAATGTACAGGGAGCTAAGAGATTCATCACACGTGTATGGAATTTCTTTACAGAGCCTGAGAATATTATCGAAGAGGATGACGGAAAGCTTACAAGAATCTATCATCAGACAGTAAAGAAGGTCACAAATGACTTCGAGGCACTTGGCTACAATACAGCTATCAGCCAGATGATGATTTTTGTCAATGAAGTATACAAGGCAGGCAGATGTCCTAGAGAGTTTGCAGAGGGAATTATCAAGATGCTTTCATGTGTATGTCCACACGTTGGTGAGGAAATATGGCAGAGAATGGGACATGACGATACAATCGCATTTGAGCCATGGCCGGTATACGATGAGGCAAAGACTGTTGAGGATACAGTAGAGATTGCTGTACAGATCAATGGAAAGACAAAGGGCACTCTTGAAATAGGAAAACAGGATCCTAAGGATGAGGTTATCGCAAAGGCAAAGAATGTTATTGCAGATAAGCTTACAGGAAATATCGTAAAAGAGATTTATGTTCCGGGACGTATTGTAAACATCGTAATGAAATAAAAAATTACCCGGTATTTTGCACAGCCATTAGATGGCCGGCAGAATACCGGGTGATTTTATTTTTTGAGCACATGTGGCGGAAGCGATGGATCGCTTCCACGAAGCTTCTGCATGCTGCGCTGGATAGCATCTTTGGAATTTTTCCAGTCAGCATCTTTATTTTTATAATCGTATTTTTCTATAAACCATGCTACATCATCATAGATACGCTTCATGTTTTCCTGCATCATTGGAAGTACTATGTCATAAAATTCTTTTCTTTTTTCACCCTTTAAATATGTATCAGCGCCCTCAAGCACCACCTTCAGGTGGTCAAGACAGAAGCCCTTTGTGTTTTTTAGCTTTTCTTTTATCTCAGGGTCCTTTTCGTACATAGTGAAGAAGGTCTTCATGTACGCATTAAAGGTTTTGTTTACGCTGTCACATATAAAGCAGGTTGATTCACGTTTGTTAATCCAGTCTACGATGGAATTGGAGGATGCGTTTGCTTTTTTGAAAAGGCCGCCCTTTTGCACTGAATCAGGCTTAAAGCTCTTAAATTCCTTGTCCATCTCCTCAATATGGCGCATGTACATGGTTTTTAGTATCCAGGCATTTCCGAGTGAATTGCCATAGTCAAACATCTTCTTGAAATGTGCCCGGCAGAAGCCTTCCTTATCGGTCATGTCGCGTATATCAGCCTCCATGTAAGAGGCACCATGACCAAGTACAAAATCCATGACGTGATCCTCAGTGCGTTTTTCTATATAGCAGAAGGGACATTCGCCGGCATTGTCAAAGGCATCTGATATGGGGATAGTGTGTATTTGTTCTTTCAAGGTAATACCTCCGGGGTCATATTTTGTTATTTAAAAATCCTCTGGTGTGTAGCTCTCATAAAACTTGATAAAGGTCTGTAAAGAGGTGGAAAGCTTTGAAGACTCCTTGTAAGCAAAGCCAACCTCACGCTTGTGGATTGGTATGCCGAGAGGAATTTCAATCAGGGTACCGTCAGCAAGCTCCTTTGAAACTATGCTTTTTATGACGCAGGCCACACCTACGCCTATTTTGGCAAAGTCGATGAGCAGGTCCATATTTGATATATCTATAGAGTCCTTTACGTGTATCTGGTTCTCCTGCAGATAATCATCAATATATTTACGTGTCATATTGCCTTTATCGAGAAGCATGAGAGTAGAGTTTTGCAAAATCTCGCTCTTTTTGACACCACGGGCGCTTAAGTTGCGCAGATAGTCCTTTGTAGTGACAAATATATCTTCGATGTTGTCCAGATAATAGAAATTAAAGGTCTTAAGGGACGCCGGTTTTCCAATCAGGCCTATATCGATCTTGTCCTCATCGAGGAGCTTTAAGGTCTCGTTTGTGGACTGACATTCGATGGAAATGCTTATATGAGGATTTCTGTGTATGAATTCCTTGAGATATGGCAAAAGCATGTATTTGCAGAGTGTTGAGCTGACACCAATCTTAAGCTGGCCGACACCAAGCTCTATTGAGCGCTTCAGCTTTTCCTCACCCTCATTTAATGCCTCAAAGGCCTCGCTTACATGATCATAAAGAAGCCTGCCCTCATCGGTCAAGACGACACCTCTGGAGCTTCTGGAAAAAAGCTTGCATTCCAGTCCGTCCTCGAGCTTTTGGATGGACTTGCTGATGGCAGGCTGGCTGATATAGAGCTCCTTGGCTGCCTTTGATATATTGCCGGCATTGGCGACAGTATAGAAAATCCAGTAAGATGAGAGATTCTGGTTCATTTGTACCTCCTGTGGTTTGTACTTTTAATGGGCTGTAATCGTTGCTTGTCACAAAAAGGTGTGAACATCAACAAATTTATGTTTATTATACCATGAGATTTAGTTATGGTAAATATGTTTATTATGTATTTTTATTATGGTAAATCATATGTTATGATGTCTTAAGTAAACTTGATTCAGATACAATCATAATACAATATTTTTATATGCTAGGAGGAATATAAGCATGGGAATGACAATGACACAGAAGATTCTTGCTGCACACGCAGGCCTTGACTCTGTCAGTGCAGGACAGCTCATTGAGGCTGATTTAGATCTTGTGCTTGGAAACGACATTACCTCACCTGTAGCGATTCATGAGATCGACAAGATGAAGGTGGAGGGAGTGTTTAATAAAGATAAAATCGCACTCGTTATGGATCACTTTGCACCAAACAAGGACATCAAGTCCGCAGAGCACTGTAAATGTGTTCGCGAGTTTGCCTGCAAGAACGAGATTACAAATTACTTTGATGTAGGAAAAATGGGCATTGAGCATGCACTTTTACCTGAGCAGGGACTGACTGTAGCAGGTGATGTGATTATAGGAGCTGATTCTCATACATGTACATACGGAGCTTTAGGAGCATTCTCTACAGGTGTGGGAAGTACTGATATGGCAGCGGGAATGGCTACAGGCAAGGCATGGTTTAAGGTGCCTTCTGCCATCAAGTTCAATATCGTCGGAAAACCGGCTGAGTGGATCAGCGGCAAGGACGTCATCCTTCATATCATCGGTATGATTGGTGTGGACGGCGCACTTTATAAGTCAATGGAGTTTGTCGGAGATGGACTTAAATATCTTTCTATGGACGACAGATTTACTATCGCCAATATGGCAATTGAGGCCGGCGGCAAGAATGGCATCTTCCCTGTAGATGATCTCACAAGAGAGTACATGAAGGAGCATTCAAAGCGTCCGTTCACAGAGTATGAGGCTGATAGTGATGCAGAGTATGATGAGGAGTATACAATCGACCTTAGCACACTTAAGTCTACAGTTTCATTCCCGCATCTGCCTGACAATACACGTACCATCGATGAAGTGGGTGATGTAAAGATTGACCAGGTAGTAATCGGCTCATGTACCAACGGCCGTATGGATGATCTGCGTATTGCAGCAAAGATTCTTGAGGGTAAAAAGGTTGCGGATGGTATCAGGGTTATCGTGATTCCTGCCACACAAAAGATTTATCTTCAGGCTATGGAAGAGGGCCTTCTTAAGACATTTATCGAGGCAGGTGCCATCGTGAGCACACCTACCTGCGGACCATGTCTTGGCGGATACATGGGAGTGCTCGCTGAGGGCGAGAGATGCGTATCTACCACAAACCGTAACTTTGTCGGACGTATGGGTCATGTGGATTCTGAGGTTTATCTGGCAAGCCCTGCTGTTGCAGCTGCAAGTGCAATCACAGGTAAGATTTCAGGACCAAAGGATGTTATGTAAAGATTGGAGGAAGCACAATGAAAGCAGCACACGGTCGTGTATTTAAATATGGAGACAATGTCGATACAGATGTAATCATTCCTGCAAGATATCTGAATTCTTCTGATCCTAAGGAGCTTGCAACACACTGCATGGAGGATATCGACAAGGATTTTGTAAATAATGTAAAAGCCGGAGATATCATGGTAGCCAACAAGAACTTCGGCTGTGGTTCATCAAGAGAGCATGCACCGATTGCCATCAAGGCTGCCGGTGTAAGCTGTGTTATCGCAGAGACATTTGCGAGAATTTTTTACAGAAATGCAATCAATATAGGTCTTCCTATTATTGAGTGCCCTGAGGCAGCAAAGGCAATAAATGCCGGTGATGAGGTGACAGTGGACTTTGATTCCGGTATCATCACAGATGAGACAACAGGAGAGAAGTTTAAGGGACAGGCCTTCCCACCGTTCATGCAGAAGATTATCGACTGCGAGGGACTTGTAAACTATATAAATCAGAAGTAATTATAAAAATTCCCGAGGTTATATAACCGCGGGAGTTTTTAGTACAATATTAAAAGTAATGGTAATATGCAAACTGTGGGATATGCGTTCTATAAATCAAATTGCTGCAGATACTGCACATATTTATCGGAAACTGTCACAGAAGTGTAAATATCCGCGTATTCCTTGCCTGATATACTTTCGATATAGTTTTCCGGATAGTTTTTTTCTATGCCATGTGCATGAGCCATATCTACAGCTTTATTGTAGGCAATAGCGGCCTTTTCGATTGTGTTGTAGGTTCCTATGACAAAATTGCCGTTTATGTGTATGCGTGCTTTATATTTGTCGAGCCCTGCAGTTTTGACAATCTCTACACCATGGTATGGATTTAACAGCTTGATGTTTTCGTAGCGCATGTCGGTTGAATCGTTGTTTACAAATACATAGTCCCGTCCGCAAACAGCATGAGGCTGTATGCCATAGCGGCTAAGCAGGGTGACCTGCATGCCGTAGTCGTTGACGTACAGATGTCCCTGCCGCCTTAGTATGCGGTGCCCTGAGTAGTAGAACAGGTCATCTATATTAAATTTGAGTTCGCACGATATATCCATGAAATAGCTGAAATAGTTTTTGTGCAGATATATGGGCGTCTTTATGTACATGCCGTTGTCCCGGTAGTTAATCAGTGTAACAATCTTGTCAAAGGCCAGGGCATATGTGTGATAAAATGAGTCTTCAATGCTGTCATGACCATTTAGTATGGATGAGGCTGCAGAGTAGGCTCGGCCGGCCTTTGGTTCACTGTCGAAGCTTCCCAGGCTTATATGTTTATTTTTATAGGTGATACTGGAGCGGTAGTACAGTGTTTTGTCCTTTTTTGTTGCGGTGTAAACTCCTTGCAGCATAGATGTATTGTGTCCCTTTCACATATATTTTGTTATTGTTTGTTAAAACATTTATATAATTGTAGCATTTTTGTTATTGATTTGATATATGAAATTTATTATACTATAAAGGATAATAATTGTCTGCATATAGATGTAGCAATATGGATTTAGATAAGATAAAAAGAGAAATGAGGTAAAAAATGGATTTATTATATTCAAGCACAAGAAACAGTGAAAAGAAAATAACAGCTTCACAGGCTATCCTTAAGGGCCTTGCCGATGACGGAGGATTATTTGTACCTGAGAGCATTCCGGCACTTGATGTTTCTATTGAGGAGCTTTCTAAGATGTCATACCAGCAGGTAGCATATGAGGTTATGAAGCTTTTCCTTACGGATTTTACAGAGGAAGAGCTTAAAAATTGTATCAACAGGGCATACGACAGCAAGTTTGATACTACTGAGATTGCACCGCTTAAGTTTGCTGACGGAGCTTACTACCTTGAGCTGTTCCATGGCTCTACAATAGCCTTCAAGGATATGGCATTATCCATTCTGCCTCATTTACTTATCACATCTGCAAAGAAAAACAATGTTAAAAACGAGATTGTCATCCTGACAGCCACATCAGGAGACACAGGAAAGGCAGCTATGGCAGGTTTTGCTGATGTTGAGGGGACACAGATTATCGTTTTCTATCCAAAGAATGGTGTCAGCCCGATTCAGGAGAAGCAGATGCTTACACAAAAGGGTGCCAATACTCATGTAGTGGGTATTCACGGCAACTTTGACCAGGCACAGTCAGCAGTAAAGGCTATGTTCAATGATAAGGCTCTTGCAGAGACAATGGATGCCGCAGGCTATCAGTTCTCATCCGCCAACTCAATCAATATAGGTCGCCTTGTACCACAGATTGTGTACTATGTATATGCTTACTCAAAGCTTTTTGCACAGGGAGCTGTCGCAAAGGATGAGAAGATAAATATCGTTGTTCCTACGGGAAACTTTGGAAATATACTTGCAGCGTTTTATGCAAAGAATATGGGACTTCCCGTTGCAAAGCTTATCTGCGCTTCAAACGAGAACAAGGTGCTTTACGATTTCTTCACAACAGGAGAGTATGATAAAAACAGAGAGTTTATCCTCACAAATTCACCATCCATGGATATTCTCATCTCTTCAAACCTTGAGAGACTCATTTACCGTATCGCAGGAAATGATGCAAATAAGAATGCTCAGCTTATGGCTTCGCTTGCTAAGGATGGCAAATACACTGTAACACCTGAGATGAAGGAAAAGCTTTCTGACTTCTATGGAAATTACACAAGTGAGAAGGAAACCGCTGAGGTTATCAAAAAGCTTTACGAGGATACAGGATACATTATTGATACTCATACAGCAGTTGCAGCAGGTGTATATGACAAGTATAAGGAGGCTACAGGTGATACAGCCACAAAGACTGTTATCGCATCTACAGCAAGTCCATTCAAATTCACAAGAAGTGTGATGGATGCAATTGATCCTAAGTACGATTCAATGACAGACTTTGAGCTTGTCGATGAGCTTTCAAAGCTTGGCAACGTTAAGGTACCAAATGCCATCGAGGAAATCAGGGATGCAAAGATTCTTCACAACACAGTCTGTGATGTGGATCAGATGGAAAACACTGTTAAGAAAATGCTCGGTGTGCAGTAATAATATAATGTTACCTTTTGACCATTTAATCATATAATTGTAATTTGTTTGATATATAATTATATATAGCGCAACATAAAAGAACATCTGCTGATTGCAGATGTTCTTTTTGTGCTCTAATTATAGAGTAAATAATTATCAGATTACTGAAACTGCCTTGCAGAGATATTAGAATTCAATAATAAAGTGAATGGCTCCGAAAGGGTATAACAGCTTGAGCTTGCAGGCTTTATTGAAGCTGCGTGTCTGTCCATCAAAATGCTCAGGTGCAGTGAGAGTAAGCTCAAGTGCCTGATCATTTGAACAGTTGACCAGAAACAGTCCATTGTTCAGGTTCAGAAAATCATCGAGAGATGCCTGTACATACTCGTCGTATACTGAAAATGATTCATTTACATAGCGTGATGCAAAATTGATGGCTGTTGTCTGACTCATGCCTATGTATGTAGATATGGCATAGCTGCCCTCGATGTCCTGACGTACCATGCAGTCCGCACTAAAGCTGTCACATATCTCGGCAGAGAGCGGAGTGTAGTCATCACCGACAAATCGGATAAAGCTGTTAAACAAAAGCTCAAGATACATAATGTCAATGGCAGAAGGATCTATGCCTGTATTGGCAAAAAAATGACCTATCAGATGATTTATACTGTCCTTATCCTCGAGTACCATGTCAAGATCGGAAATAGCATTCTCACTGCGGTAATCATGTATACTCTTTTCGAGAGTGGTATTGTCAATTATGCCTTTGTCTAAAAGAATCTGTCCTAAAAGAAGAAAGTCAGGGCTTTGGATGTTTAAGAGCTCCTTTACCTGCTCGTCTGTCAGATAGCCCATTTCTATTGTAAGCTCACCAAACTTCTTGTCCTGATGGGTCTGCTCGACTATTACTGAATCAACCTCGGCAGCTGTCATAAGCCCTGAGTGGATGGCAAGAGTACCGAGCTTTGCGTGCTTTTGTGCTTTTTCTTTGAGAGCGTCAAAAAGCTGCTCATTAGTGATATACCCCTTTGATAGGAGAAAATTGCCAAAAAATTGAGTATACATATTAATTTCCTCCTATGTGCTTCTTAATCAGACTTATGACCTGATCCTTGTCGATTGGTTTCTGAATGAAGTCACATGCTCCGGCAGCAAGAGCCTTTTTAAGCTCGGACTGTGTGCCGACAGATGACGCTACGAAGATGGTAGCACTGCTGTCATACTCCATAATTTCTGAGATAGCGGCATTGCCGTCCTTTACGGGCATTACAATGTCTATAAATGTGAGATTTGGCTTATGCTCCTTGTACATATCAATGGCGAGCTGTCCGTTTGCCGCCTCAATGATAGTCGGTGAACCAATGGAATTGATTATGTCCTTCATCTGTTTTCTTGCGAGAATCGAATCATCGCATATAAGTATTTTTAAATCGTCAAGCTGCATTTTAAAAACTCCTTCCCCTTGAAAATATAAATATATTTTACTACATTAATAATAAAAATTCAAGAAATAGTTGGGACTTATTTACCATTTATTTTTTCCTTACATGAGGTTATACTAATTTTGGTGATTTTACATATTTTTTGTATATATAAGATCCGTGATAACTATTTAGGAATAATAAATAAAAATACAGGAGAAAGAAGCATGAACTATTTTATTATAATAGATGCGGTCACGCTGATACTAGGAATTTACATAATATTTGTGTCACTGCGAATGAAGAAAAGCGGCAAAATTGAAAGTACCTTTGTGGCTGAGGATGAGATGAAAAAGATAAAGGATACGGCCGGATATATAGCTTATATTTATCCAAAGTCACTTGTATTCGGCATTGTGATTTTTGTTATCAGTATAGTTGCGATAGTTTCGGATTGCCTCAAAAAGATACCGTACTGGTCATATGTGGAGATGATTATATTCGTCGCAGTAATTATCTGGTTTTCAAATATGTTACGAAATGCCAGAGAAAAATTTGTTAAATTCTAACATGAATTTTGCATTGCAACATGAGACATAATAAAGTATAATGAATTTACAAAGATACCTGAGATGTTCGACAACCCTGTGTATTTAGAACCTACATTTACTTTAAACGGGATTCCTATATGAGCTGTTGGATGTCAGGCCGTCATTATGCAGCGGAAGGCAGAAGGCAGACTGCGGTTACCCACCTAGCAAGAGCGCTAGGAGTCTAAATTACAGGACCGGCATTTTGGGTTCTTACAAAAGAATAATAATGTACAAAAGAACTCCGGACGCACAAAAGATTTATGAGATACAAAAGATTTTTAAAGCACAAAGGATTCTTAAGTACAGATGATAAAGGGAGCTGTTTTTGCAGCTCCCATTTTTTGAGCAGTAACCACTATTTGGGTGTTAAGGAGAACAGAAATTTGGCAAATAGAAGACGAAGACGGCAAAAGCCGAATCAGATGGTCTGGATAATGCTTGCGATAACCATGGTATGCGTGGTTATTGTTTTTGCAATTGTTATGGCGCAAAAGGAAAAAGGGACACTTGTAAAACAGGCGAGGGCAGTGACGAAGGATATGGTGTATGAGAATGCATATATTGTGTCAAATGACGATGGAAGGCTGATTTTCATATGTGATGGAGATCTATACAGGGCAAAGGGTACCATGGAGGAGAGCTTTACAGGTGTCTGTGATATTGAAATCAGTGGTTCGAAGGTGAAAAAGATACAGGTAAAGCCGGATGATATATCAGGTGTGATGCTGTCGTACGGAGACGGTACCATGCAGATTGCAGGGCAGGGTGACATTCCAATGCATTCAGACAAGCTGCCGGTGTATGATGAGACAGGCACTTCACCTAAGGAAATATCGGTTTCTGACCTGATAATAGGAAGTGAAACACTTTCTTACATACTTGATTCCGGCAGGATATGTGCCATTGTCAGAAGACAGGTACCTGACCTTACATACATAAGAGTGCTTATAAAAAACGATGGAAAGGATGCATTTCCAACAATTGCGGCAGCTGCCGCAGCTAACCTTTATGTGGATGATATTGACTGTGGAAGCAATGCTATTGACGATGTGGGTGCATATATGGCAAATGCACAAAAAAGCCGGATAAAGGTGAGCTCAGCGGACAATTATGTCAGCATAAACGGTAAGAGCTATCCGGGCTCATTTGAGTTTATCGGGACAGAGGAAGGTATTGTGGCGGTGAATACAGTCGATGTGGAGACATATGTGCGCTATGTGCTGCCGTCGGAGATGCCATCTACATTTGATGCAGAGGCGCTTAAGGCTCAGGCTGTTTGCGCAAGAACCTTTGTATATTCACAGATGAAAAATACACAGTATGCGCTATACGGAGCAAATATTGACAATACCACGGCTTTTCAGGTATATAACGCTTCAGAAACAAAGCAGTCGACCGATGAGGCTGTAAAAGCTACAGCAGGACAGGTTGTCTCATGTGGAGGAAGCTTAATAACATGCTATTATTTTTCTACGTCTGCCGGAAAAACCGAGGATATGGAGGTATGGTCTTCGAGTACACCGGATTTCATACACAAGGTGGAGTCGGTGGATGACAATTCGCCATACTACAGATGGACCTCGGAGCTTGATTTATCGGCATACAATGATCCTCAGTACGGCACAGCAACAGGTATTTCTGTCGATAAGACATCGGATTCTGGTTATGTACTTTCGCTCACAATAAATTATGGAAACAAATCGCAGACCTTTACGGCGGAGAATGATATAAGAAAGGCGTTAGGGCATTATCAGAAAAAAGTTACATTAAACGATGGCTCTGTGAGGGAGAATATGTCGATGATACCAAGCGCCTTCTTTAGTGTGAGTGCCGGTGCAAATGGTCACTATACACTGTCCGGCGGAGGCTTCGGCCATGGAATAGGCTTCAGCCAGTATGGGGCAGACAAGCTGGCAAAGGCAGGAAGCGGCTATAAGGATATAATCGGGTATTATTATAAGGATGTGACAGTGGTGGATATAAGCAGTGTACGTAGTGAGCAGTGATATGTCTCAATTATTATAACTTTCGGGATTTTATTATATTTAGCAGCCACTATAGCCGATTTAAAGGTGAATTTTTACATTTAAAAAAATTGATAGCATGGATAGTAGAAATATGGTAATATCGAAGTGCTTAGATACATGACTATGTGTGTGATAATAAGATACATTGTAATTATTTCGTAAGAAAACAAGAGGATTTGACAATGAATTTACCGATAGAGTTTGAAAAAAAGATGAAGGCCTTTCTGGGCAATGAGTGGGATGATTTCTTATACAGCTATGACAATAACAGATTTCAGGCACTCAGATTTAATACATTAAAGGTACAAAGCCCGGAAGAAAGAATGCGGATATTGAAAACACTTAAAATATCCTCAGATAAAAAGGTTTCGTGGGCAAATGAGGCATATTACTTTGATGAGAATGTGCGTCCGGGAAAGCATCCGTATCATGAGATGGGGCTTTACTACATACAGGAGCCAAGTGCCATGTCGGCGGCTGCACTTTTAGCTCCAAAGCCGGGTATGAGAGTGCTTGACCTGTGTGCGGCACCCGGTGGAAAGAGCACACAGCTTGCAACATATTTAGGAGACAGCGGACTTTTGGTATCAAATGAGATTAATACACAAAGAAGCCGGATTTTGTCGCAGAATATAGAGCGTATGGGAATCAAAAATGCAATTGTGACAAATGAGGACAGCTTTGTGCTTGCTTCACATTTCCCAGGCTTTTTTAATGCTATACAGGTGGATGCACCTTGCTCAGGAGAGGGAATGTTTCGAAAGCTGCCTGAAGCAATAGAGCAGTGGAGCATGGAAAATGTGGCAATCTGTGCGGCAAGGCAGAAGGAAATACTGGATAATGCTGCGGTGATGCTTAAGCCGGGAGGTACGATAGTGTACAGCACCTGCACCTTCTCGAAGGAAGAAAATGAGGATGTAATTGAGTATTTTTTGGAGAAACATCCTGATTTTACACTTGAAGAAATGGAGCGCTTCTGGCCGCATAAGGTGGACGGAGAGGGACATTTTGTGGCAAAGCTTGTGAGAAGAGGCAGTGTGGACACAGGCTTTAAGTCCGATAGGCAGACAAAAAAAATCAAAAACAATAAGAACAGGAAAAATGAAACAAAGTCGGCTCTCACAAAAGAAAATATGAAGCTTCTCTCAGAGTTTCTTGATGAGACCATATCAGATGATATGGCAGCATTGATAAAAAACTCAAGGCTTGTCATGTTTGGGGAGCAGCTCTACAGGCTGCCTGATATGGAAGTGGATATTAAGGGTCTTAAGGTGCAGCGCGCAGGGCTTCATATAGGAGAGTTCAAAAAACAGCGCTTTGAGCCGTCGCATTCGCTGGCACTTGCGCTTAAGCTAAGTGAGGCTAAAAACGTAGTAAAGCTTACATGTGACAATCCGCAGACTATCGGCTTTTTCAATGGTCAGTCAGTTATGTTATCTGATGAGCAGGCGGCTGAATGTAAAAAGGGCTGGGCACTTGTATGTGTGGACGGATATCCGGCCGGCTGGGGCAAGGTGAATGGTACACAGGTTAAAAACCATTATCCTAAGGGGCTTAGAAATAAAATATAAATCAAATATAAAATTTTCTACTTGCAAAATATAGAGATTGTGCTAAAATGACTTATGTGTTATTAAGAAATAAGCATTTGCGATATATATGTCGCAGCTATATATAATAAAAGCAATGAAGGTGCATAGTAGATTATAGTACTTTGACCAGAGAGAGATTGTCACCGGCTGAAAGCAGTCTTACAAAAAGGCTATTGATTGAAGTTCACACTGAAGCTGCATGGATGAAGCACAGTAGTTCATGACGTGTTATGTACGTTACACATATCAATGAGAGTCCATTGGATATTTCTTCAATGGAAATCAGGGTGGTATCGCGGAATTTTCGTCCCTGCATGGTTTAATAGCCATGCAGGGGCGTTTTTTATCGCATAAACGGCGAATTCAAGCTTGGATTTACGAGTTTATGCAAATTAAGAAAATATTATGAGGTGAAATTCGATGAGAGACAAAATTCAACAGATCAGAGAGAAAGCACTTGCTGAAATTGATAAGGCTGACGGCCTTGAAAAATTAAATGATGTGCGTGCTGCAATTCTTGGAAAGAAGGGTGAGCTCACAGCAGTCTTAAAGGGCATGAAGGATGTTGCTCCTGATGAGAGACCAAAGGTAGGCCAGTGGGTCAATGAGACACGTGAGGCAGTTGAGAAGCTTCTTGATGAGAAGGTTAAGAAATTTGAGGCAGAGGCACTCAAGCGCAAGTATGAGAGTGAGAAAATAGATGTCACTATGCCTGCAAAGAGAAGCAAAAAGGGTAATCTTCATCCTGTAACACAGGTAAAGGACCAGCTCTCAGAGATTTTCACATCTATGGGCTTTGAGGTTTACGAGGGTACAGAAATCGAGAATGATTACTATAATTTTACAGCTTTAAATACTCCAAAGGATCATCCGGCCCGTGATATGCAGGATACATTCTACTTATCACCTGAGTTCTTACTGCGTACACAGACCTCAGCAGGACAGATTCATGTAATGGAAGCAAAGAAGCCGCCTATCAAGGTTGTTTCGCCGGGTAAGGTTTTCCGTTCAGATGATGATGCGACACATTCTCCTATGTTCACACAGATGGAAGGGCTTGTGGTAGATAAGGGCATCACACTCTGCGATTTAAAGGGTATGCTTGACCAGCTTGTAAAGAAGATGTTCGGAAAGAATGTCACAACACGTCTTCGTCCTTCATACTTCCCATTTACAGAGCCGTCTGTAGAGGTTGATGTAAGCTGCTTCCAGTGCCACGGCAAGGGCTGCTCTTTATGCAAGGGCACAGGCTGGATTGAGGTGCTTGGTGCAGGCGTAGTAAATAAAAAGGTGCTTGAGGGCTGTGGCATAGACACAAATGAGTACAGCGGTTTTGCATTTGGTATCGGTCTTGAGCGTATTGCAATGCTCAAATACGGAATTAACAACATCAAGCTTTTATTCGAGTCAGACCTTAGGGTATTAGACCAGATTGATGACAAATAGATTCATTTCTTGAATATATAACAGGAGGCAAAAATTATGTTAACACCACTTAGCTGGTTAAAAGATTATGTAGATATAGATGTAACACCAAAGGAGTTAGAGGAAAAATTATTCTCATGTGGTTTCGAGGTTGAGGAATCATATGAGGTGGGAAAGGATATCTCAAACGTAGTAGTCGGCCTTGTAGAAAAATGTGAGCCGATTCCTGAGACACACCTAAGCCTGTGTCAGGTAAATGCCGGAGCACATGGCACATTCCAGATCTGCTGTGGAGCGGACAATGTAAAGGCAGGGGGCAAATATCCTCTTGCACTTATCGGCGCAACAGTATATGCCACAGCAAAGGATCACGTTACAATAGAGGGCGTGATGGAGATAAAGCAGGGCAAGCTGCGTGGATATGATTCATATGGAATGTTATGTTCAGGCGTAGAGCTTGGCTTAAATGAGGACCTCTATCCGGGTGCTGGCTACAACGGACTTTTGGTTTTACCTGAGGATGCTAAGGCGGGAGATGATGTAAAACCTATCCTCGGCCTTGATGACTGGATTTTTGATATTGCAATCACAGCAAACAGACCTGACTGCCAGTGTATATATGGCATGGCAAGAGAGGTTGCTGCTGTTTTGGGAAAAGAGCTTAAGGAGCCTGCGCTTGACTATACTGCAGATGATGTGAAGAAGGAAAACTTCAAGGTTTCGGTTCTTGCACAGGACATCTGTCCTCGCTACACAGCTCACTATGTACATGATGTAAAAATCTCCGAGTCACCTGCATGGATGAGAAAACGTCTTGCACTTGTTGGAATAGGCTCTATTTCAAATGTGGTAGACATCACTAACTTTGTTTTAAAAGAGCTCGGACAGCCAATGCATGCCTTTGATTACTCATACCTTGAGGGAGATGAGATTGTAGTAAGACGTGCAAACGATGGAGAGAAAATTGTCACACTTGATGAGAAAGAATTTGAGTTAAACAGCAATAACCTCGTTATCTGTGATGGAAAGAAGGCAGTTGCGCTCGCCGGTATCATGGGCGGCTTAAACTCTGAGATTAACGACGGAACAACAGAGGTGATGTTTGAGTCTGCAAAATTTGCAAGAGACAATATCAGAAAGAGCTCACGTGCGTTGGGACAGTCATCTGATTCGAGTGCACTTTACTCAAAGGGTGTAAACGAGTACACAACAGCGATGGCTATGAAGAGAGCACTTCACCTGATGGAGGAGCTTGACTGTGGTAAGGTTTCTTCAACTCACGTTGAGGTGACTACTGGAAACTCACTTGAGCCAAAAGAGATGAAGGTTTCTATTGCAAAGGTAAACGGTGTGCTTGGAATAGAGGTTCCTACAGAGGATATCGTGAGAATACTCACAAATTTAGGCTTTGCACCGGTTGTAAGCGGTGATGAGCTGACACTCATGATTCCTGCATATCGTGAGGATATGGAGGATTATCCGGATGTGGCCGAGGAGGTTATCCGTATGTATGGCTATGACCATGTCATTCCTGCATTCATGCCTACAGCACAGGTTACACTCGGAGGACTCAACCTTAGACAGCAGACAGAGCGCAAGATAAAAGAGGTGCTCTGTGCAGCAGGCGCGTATGAGGGAATACATTACTCATTCTTCTCACCTGCTGATCTTGATTTGCTCAGATTCCCGGAGGATGCACCTGAAAGACATGCTATCAGGCTTATAAACCCAATCAATGTTGACCTCTCGCTTATGAGAACAACACTTGCTTCTGAGATGCTTTATGCCATAGCAAGAAACCAGAAGAAGGGTATCCTGGAGGGAAGAATCTTTGAGCTGGGAAATATCTTTATCGCAAAGGAGCTTCCGCTTACAGAGTATCCGGATGAGAGAGAGACACTTTGCGCAGGCGTATTCGGTGAGGATGAATCGTTCTTTACTATAAAGGGACTGGCTGAGACTGTAGCAGATGCGCTTGATGTGAAGTTTACATACAAGCCGGCTCAAAAGCCATTCCTTCATCCGTATCAGGCAGCAGAGGTATTCTGTGACGGACAAAAAATCGGATATCTCGGTCAGGTAAGATATGAGATATGCGATGAGCTTGACATGAGAGTACCGGCATATGTGATGGAGCTTGACTTAAGAGTTCTTTCACAGTGGTATGGAAAGGACAGAGTATTTACTCCACTCTCAAAATTTGATGATGAGAAGAGAGATTTTGCTTTTGTTGTGGACAAGGATATCACATGTGAGCAGATTGAAAACGGTATCAGGGAAGCCTGTGATTATGTTTCAGATGTTACACTGTTTGATGTTTACGAGGGTGTACAGCTTCCTCCGAATAAGAAGAGCATGGCGTACAGTGTAGTATTTACACCAAAGGATGAGGAGCTTAAGGCTAAGAAGGTCGAGGGCTTTGTAAAGGATATACTTGCTCATCTTAAAGAGACTGCAGGTATCACACTTCGTGGTTAGACGTTAGTATAGTGTTAGGAATAGGAAAATTATGGACGTAAAAGATTTTGATTATGATCTTCCGGAGGAGCTAATAGCACAGGATCCTCTGGAGGACCGCTCCAGCTCAAGACTCATGGTGCTTGACAAGAAGACAGGAGAAGTCAGCCATCATGTGTTCAAGGAGATTGTTAAATATTTAAGACCGGGCGACTGCCTTGTGCTCAACAATACAAAGGTCATTCCTGCACGTCTTTTTGGCGTGAAGGAAGGCACTATGGCAAAGATAGAGATACTTCTTTTAAAGCGCAGACAAAATGACGTATGGGAGACTCTTGTAAAGCCGGGTAAAAAGGCAAAGCCGGGAACCAGGATTATATTCGGTGACGGACTTTTAACAGGTGAAGTAATAGATGTGGTTGATGATGGAAACAGGCTGATTCAGTTCAGCTATGAGGGTATTTTTGAGGAGATACTTGATAAGCTCGGACAGATGCCGCTGCCTCCATACATCACACATCAGCTAAAGGACAAGAACCGCTACCAGACAGTATATGCAAAGTATGACGGCTCGGCCGCTGCGCCTACGGCAGGACTGCATTTCACAAAGGAGCTTTTACAGCAGGTAAAGGATAAGGGCGTAGATATTGCAGAGGTGACTTTACATGTGGGGCTTGGCACGTTTAGACCGGTAAAGGTGGATAATGTGCTTGATCACCATATGCATTCTGAGTTTTACATGGTGTCACAGGAGGCTGCAGACAAGATTAATAATGCAAAGAAAAATGGCGGCAGAATAATATCTGTCGGCACTACAAGCACTCGTACCTTAGAGGCAGCATCCGATGAAAACGGCATGCTAAAAGAGTGCAGCGGATGGACGGATATATTTATTTATCCGGGATACAGCTTTAAGGTGATTGACTGTCTGATTACAAATTTCCATCTGCCGCAGTCTACACTTGTCATGCTTGTGTCAGCATTAGCAGGCAGAGAGCATGTCCTCAATGCATACAAAGAGGCTGTAGAGGAAAGATACAGGTTTTTCAGCTTTGGTGATGCTATGTTTATAACAAATGATATGCATATGGACGATGAGGCAGCTGAATAAATTTTACTTGTAAAAATCAGTCATATATACTAATATGTTGTTTGAGGGTAATTTGTTCCCTTAGTCAATAATATAATAGATGGGGTAAAGTGAATGGAAGAAAAGAGAAGACATAAAAGACTTGACATTGATGTATCGGTACAGTTAGAGCGGCTGGATGAGGACGGAGTGACAACACTTAAGTATTGTCATGTGGATGTCACAGATATTTCCAGAAGCGGTATCGGATTTAATGCAAAGGTACCTCTTGATATACATACATATTATGACACCAAGATCCAAATTTGGACCAAGGAGGTTGTGGATGCGGTTGTCGAGATTGTACGAAGAACAGACAGTGAAGAAGGAGTATATCACTATGGTGCTGTGTTTATCGGTATGACAGACACTGATGCACTCAAGATTGATATTTATCAGATTTTCAATGATTTATAAAGTAAAAAAAGTAAATCATCCACATGATATAGTAACCAGTGTACCTGGCTCAAAGAGTATCACAAACAGGGCCCTTTTAATCGCTGCACTCGCAAGCGGGCGCAGCGTTTTAAAAGGGTGTCTTTTTAGTGATGATTCGAGACATTTTATAGATGCACTGATTCGTCTGGGATTTCCGGTTTTGGTGGATGAGGATAAAAGAGAAATAACAATAACAGGCTTTGGAGGCAGGATACCAAAGAATGAAGCTGAGATAGATGTGGGAAGTGCAGGTACCGCTGCGCGTTTTCTTACAGCTCTTCTTGGACTGTCAAAGGGCAGATACCATATAGTGTCCTCTGAGCAGATGAAGAAGCGTCCTATGAAGGATCTGCTTGTATCGCTTGAAAAGCTGGGTGCCCATATTGAGTATGATGAGAACGAATATCATTTTCCTTTTACCATCGGAAATACAGGGGAGTATGCTGATACTGTTGATATAAACGTAGACAAGAGCAGCCAGTTTTTGAGTGCCCTTCTTATCTCGGCTATAGTGATGGAAAAGGACTTTACGATTAATGTCACAGGAACGCATGGTATGGCATATGTTGAGATGACGCGTCTTATGATGAAGCAGTTTGGGCTCGATGTGATGCAGGACAAAAAGAATAACAGCTTTATTATCCCTAAGAAAGCGGCGTATGAAAGCTTAGACTATGATATAGAGCCGGATGTGTCGGCTGCATGCTATTTTTATGCAATGAGCCCGCTTTTACATGTTAAGTCAAAGGTGATTGGGGTGCACCAGAACAGCTTGCAGGGAGATGTGGCATTTCTTGATGTGCTTGCGGATATGGGCTGCACAATTTCCGACGAGGCAGACGGCATAGTGTGTATGCCACCAAAGAATGCTCATATACATGGTGGAAGCTGGGATTTGTCAACATTCTCAGACCAGGCGCTGACACTTGCTGCGATTGCACCGTTTGCAAATGCACCTGTAGGGATAGAAGGCATTTCGCATATCCGTCTGCAGGAGTGTGACAGGATAAACGCCATCGAGGAAAACCTGACGGAATTAGGTGTGAGGGTTGAAGAAATTGAAAATGGCTTAAGGATTTATCCGGCAGAGAGTATTAAGCCCTGTAAAATTAAAACGTATGACGATCATCGCGTAGCCATGTCATTTACTTTGCCGGGGCTTAAGGCAGAGGGTGTTGAGATAATAGACCCTTATTGTTGCCGCAAGACCTTTGAGAATTTTTATGAGGTACTTGAGGAGAGCGTATATTAATACCAAAAGAGCTGTAAAACGAAATTACTTCGCTTTACGGCTCTTTGTTTTTGGATTAAAGCCATATAACAGGATAAATCATCTGCGGTGAATAGTATAGTTTCTTTCTTTAAGTACGCTGATAGCCGATTCAAGAGCATCTTCGTCATAGAACTCTATGCGCAGTACACCCTCCTCAAACTCACGGTTGTTTATGATGCCGATATTCTTGATGCTGATGCTGTTGAAGGCTAAAAGGCTTGCAAGCACTGCAATACCGCCTGCCTCGTCAGCAATATCGACAAATACCTCGTGGAAATCCTTGCGGATTTTGGCACCGGGCAGTGTGAGTGAATCTCTGTAATTCTTTGAGTCCTGAAAATAATCGAGCATCTTTTGAGAACTGCCGTCTGCAATTATTTCGCGAAGCTTATGGAAATTGGCTTCATACTGGTCCATGAGTGAGAGCAGCTGATTTTTGTTGGACTCACATATATTTTCCCACATGACAGGGGAGCTTGCAGCGATACGTGTCACATCGCGGAAGCCTCCGGCAGCGATAGTTTTCATAGTCTCTTTTTCGGAATCAATATGCTCAATCAGATTGACAAGAGAGTATGCAATCATATGTGGCAGGTGGCTGATGGCTGCGGTAGCATGATCGTGCTCCCTGTAGTCCAAAATGAGAGCTATCGAGCCAAGTGAAAGTACAAACTGTTTGAAATCATTCTGATTTTCTTCAGTAGTTGCTGCAGTAGGAGTGATAATATAGTAGGCGTTCTCCAAAAGCTGCTTGTCTGAATTGAGTATGCCTGTTTTTTCAGAGCCGGTCATAGGATGACCGCCGATGAAATTGCGCTCAAGGCCAAGCTCTATAACCTTTTCGTGAATCTGGGTTTTGGTGCTGCCTACATCTGTGATGATACAGTCATCCTTTATGATATCCTTAAGCTGTGTGAGATATTCGATATTTTTGTTTACCGGTGCACACAGAAAGATTACGTCGCAGTCTTTAAAAGAGTTAAGCTCTAAAAGCTCATTATTATCTATCAGGCCAAGCCCAAAGGCATCATCTATGGTCTGTTGATGCCCGGCTGTTGCGATAATTGAGACCTTTGGATTATTTTCTTTCATTTTTCTGGCTATCGAGCCGCCAATCAGACCGAGCCCTATAAAGCCAACTTTGTCAAAATGCATTTATGTGTATCTCCTAATTCTTTATTGTAACTATTCAGAATCACCACACGCACATTCTAAAAATCGCACTATAGTGGTTTTGAATATTTACAATATATTATATCCAATTTAACACTATAAAGCAATAAATTATTGGCATATTTATTCCAATATAACAATAAAAAATAATCGTCAGATTGCATAAAAGTGTTGTAAATTATATAAAATATTAGTACAATGTTTACATACTATAATAATGTCAGGGAGGTACTTGAAATGAATGTTTACACTACTGAGAAGATTCGAAACGTCGTGCTTTTAGGCCATAGCGGCTGTGGCAAGACATCACTCGTGGAAGCTATGGCATATCTGGCAGGACAGACCACCAGAATGGGCACTGTAGCGGATGGCAGCACTATCAGCGATTTTGACAAAGAAGAGATAAAGCGTCAGTTCTCTATACATACGTCGGTTGTACCGATTGAGTGGGATAATGTCAAAATAAATATTCTCGATACTCCTGGTTTTTTTGATTTTGTGGGAGAGGTTGAAGAAGCTGTATCGGCTGCAGATGCTGCAATCATCGTGGTTTCAGGCAAGGCAGGCATACAGACAGGCACAAAAAGAGCATGGGAGATATGCGAGAAATACAAGCTGCCGAGGATGATTTTTGTGACGGACATGGATATCGACAATGCAAGCTTCAAGGATGTGGTGCTAAAGCTGCAGGAGCTTTACGGCAAGAAAATAGCTCCATTTCATCTGCCAATCAGAGAGAATGAGAAGTTTGTGGGCTATGTCAATGTCATCCAGCAGAGGGCAAAGAGATGGAATGAAAGCGGAGGCGTGGATAAGTTTGATGTGCCTGAGTACTCAAAGGAGAACCTGGGAATATGTCGTGAGGCTTTAGTTGAAGCTGTAGCTGAGACGAGTGAGGAGTTCATGGACAGATATTTCGGCGGAGAGGAGTTTTCTGATGATGAAATCAGGGCTGCGCTTCGTGCAAACGTGCTTGAGGGCTCTATTGTACCGGTGCTCATGGGCTCAAATATTCTCGCAAGAGGCATGTATACACTTATGGCTGATATTGTGAAATACCTGCCAAGTCCTGAGAAGAGAAGCTGTACCGGTATTAACACCAAGACAAATGAGGTGTATAATGCTGATTATGATTTTGCAAAATCAAAGAGTGCTTATGTGTTCAAGTCGATAGTTGACCCATACATCGGTAAGTATTCACTGATCAAGGTTAATTCGGGCGTACTAAAGACAGATGATGTGCTTTACAATTATCACAGGGACTGCGATGAAAAAATCGGTAAGCTCTATGTGATGAGAGGCAGTAAGGTGGAGGAAGTGAAGGAGCTTCATGCAGGTGATATCGGAGCGCTTGCAAAGCTTGCAAAGACTCTTACGACAGATTCGCTTTCCACCAGAAATATGCCGGTTACATATCTTAGAACAAGCATATCAAAGCCGTATGTGGCAATGCGCTACAAGGCAAAGAAAAAGGGCGATGAGGACAAGATTTCCCAGTCTTTACAGAAACTGTTAATGGAAGATCTGACACTAAACAGTGTAAATGACAGTGAAAATGGACAGACTGTACTATATGGTATCGGAGATATGCAGCTTGAGGTAGTAGCAAGTGAGCTCCTTGAAAAGTACAAGGTGGAGATAGAGCTTATGCGCCCAAAGGTAGCCTTCAAGGAGACTATCAGGAAAAAATCTGACGTAGAGTATAAGTACAAGAAGCAGTCCGGCGGACACGGACAGTACGGACATGTCAAGATGACCTTTGAGCCGTCAGGTGATATGGATACGCCATATGTATTTGAGCAGACGGTCGTAGGAGGAGCTGTACCGAAGAACTTTTTCCCGGCTGTTGAAAAGGGTATTGCAGAGTCCGTGAAAAAGGGACCTCTTGCAGCCTATCCTGTGACGGGTATAAAGGCTGTGCTGTATGATGGCTCTTATCATCCGGTTGATTCATCTGAGATGGCCTTTAAGGTGGCAACACAGCAGGCATTTAAAAAGGGCATTATGGAGGCAAAGCCTGTGCTTCTTGAGCCGATTGCCACTCTTAAGGTAGTGGTGCCAGAGGGCTATACAGGTGATGTGATGGGTGAGCTTAACAAGAGACGCGCAAGAGTGATGGGCATGAACCCGACAGACAATGGATATCAGGAGATAGTTGCGGATATTCCTTATCTGGAGCTTTATGGATACAATGCCACACTTCGCTCAATGACGAGCGGAAGCGGCACATTCTCATATGAGTTTGCCAGATATGAGCAGGCACCGGATGATGTGGCTGCAAAACAGATAGAAGAAAGGGCAAGCAAGCTTGTTGAAGTTGAAGAGTAGAATAGCATTAATTATATTACTTACATTGATTTTTACCAATACTCATGTGTTTGCATCGGAGATAAAAGAGGCAGAAGCTGCCTCTTTTGCTTCCGGGCCATCACTAAATACACTGGTTGACAATATGTCAGAAAGTGATGGTGTTTCATATATTTACTATAATCTGGGCGGTGCGGCAAACAATATCAATAATTGTGGATACATCACACCAAAGCAGAAATTCATGGGACTAAGAGAACCACACAAATACGGTTATAAATTTGATGGCTGGTATCTGGATGAGCATTTTTCAAAAAAGGCGGATGTTCTGACCTACGAAAAAGCAAATGGATATGTGGTATATGCCAAATGGGTCAGGACGATTAACAATGAATACAGCGTAGAGCATTACAATTACAGGAGTAATAAAAAAGCGCATACACTGGCGCTTAAGGATTGCGATTACGATTTTATAGATGAAATAGATATTCCGGGCATGCCGGAGACGAAGGAAAATGATTTTCTCAATAATTATATTTTCAGTGAGGCACAGTGTCCTCAGGGAATTTGTATCACGGACGAATACGTGCTTATCACGAGCTATTCTGATGACAAGGGCTCACTCGGGGAGCTTATGGTATTTGACAGGGAGGACGGAGAGTACCTTGTGACACTTGGCATGGATGCAAACAGTCACCTGGGAGGAATTGCCTTTGACGGGGAAAATGTATGGGTGTGCAATTCCTACGACACAACTGTGGAGCGCATCTCGTATGATTTTATCTCTCTAATGGCCACTGCGAATTCCAAGCAGGTCATCGATGCGACAGGTGTGGTAGATGTGTTTGATGTGGGAAACAAGCCGTCGTGCATCACATACTATGGAGGCAGGCTGTGGATAGCCACTCATAATATCCTTTTTAAGTCAAAGATGGTAGCATATTATTATGACAAAAAGGACGACAGGCTCACAAGTCTGAGCACATATACGATACCTGCCAGAGTGCAGGGGGTGACATTTGATGCCTCAGGAAAGGTATATCTGAGCACCTCCTATGGCAGGAATGAGTCATCGTATATCAAGTGCTACAAATCACTCATAGCTCTGTCGTCAAGGCCAAACAGCCCCGACATCACAATAGAGATGCCGCCGGGCTCAGAGGAGCTTGACAGTGTGGATAAAAGATTGTATGTCATTTTTGAATCTGCGGGGGAGAAGTACCTTGAGGGCACGGATGGCAAGGGAAACTCGCCTGCACCGATAGACAAGATACTTCGCATAAATACAGATTCGTTTAAAAATTAATTATAGCATTTTTAAAAGCTTTTCAACCTGCCTGCGGTTTTTCTCAGGCAGGTTTTTGCTTAGCTCGGTGCACATGGAATAGACCTCTTCTTTGGTAAATTCGATGCCGTTACGCTTTGCCTCCTTAATACTTTCCATGAGAAACGGCATGGCACTTGTTGTGTCCTTAGGTTTTTCCTTTTGTACAAAATTATTTAAAAATTCCTGCTTTGTCATAAATCTCCCTATTGTCCAAAACTGAAAAAATATTTAATAGATTGTCTATCGTATCCTGTTCACTTTTGCTGCAGTATTTCTTTAAGGCATTGAGCATGGATAGTCTTCTGTCTGACATACTTTCAGTCTCCGCAACAGACAGTGCAGGTGCTGAGTCTATCATTCTCATTGAATTCATAAGTGATATGTAGTGAACCATAAGAGTCATCTGCTTTTGTGAGTCATGCGGCATATATGGAATTATGGTTTTAAGCATCTGAAGCTCTCTTGTCTGGGTTATTTCATCGAATGGTGTAAACAGGCTGTTCTCGTCCATAAAAATCCTTTAAAATATATTTCTATATAATATGTCACCTGATTCACATTATGCATGTTTACAGCATATATTATTAAAAAAAGATATATGCTTATCATAGATGGTCACGACGTATACGAGATAGATGAAGAATGCATCAAAAAGCACAGAGTGAAGGGTGAATGTAAAGTCCTTGAAAAGCTCAAAGAAAAAGAGCAGCACAGGCAAAAAAAGAATACCGAAAAGTCGTAAAAAGCTGCGGGCCAAAAGACCCGCAGTAAAAATGTAAATCAGCAGCCGCAGCCACATCCGCATCCGTTATTGCTGCTGCCGCCACAGCCAAAGCCACCACAGCAGAAAAGTAAGATGATAGCCCAGATACAGCTGTTATTGCCACTTCCACAGTCGTTTCCTCCGAAGAAAGAGCCTCCGTTACCATTTCCACAACAGCAGCACAGTAACAGGATAATCCATAAAATCGAAGAACATCCGCATCCGTTATCTGTATTGCTGCATGAACAGTTTGTTGCTGCTAAATCACTCATAAGTGACCTCCAATAAAATTTATTTACACTCTAGGTTATGATAGACATAACAAAGTGTTACACTAAGATTTAAATTTTTTATTGACACAAAAAGTATAATTGTATACAATTATTCAAAAGATAAAACTAAGCACAGGAGATGTGAAGATGAGAGAAGTTTTGATGAACGAAAAAACAAATTTACTGCAGCTTGAAGAGCATTTTTACCAGCTCGTGGATGTAGATGAGCCGAATACTTTTAGAAATCTCTTTCCTTATTCAGAAGTTCCTAAGATAGCATTCAATGACAGAATAGTGCCTCACAATATGCCGGAGGACATCTGGATTACAGATACTACATTCAGAGATGGCCAGCAGTCGAGAGCACCGTACACGACGGAGCAGATTGTTACCATTTATGATTATTTACATAAGCTTGGTGGCCCTAAGGGAATAATCAGACAGAGCGAGTTTTTCCTCTACAGCAAAAAGGACAGGGACGCTGTTTACAAGTGTCTCGAGAGAGGATATAAGTTCCCGGAGGTTACATCGTGGATTCGTGCCAGCAAAAAGGACTTTGAGCTTGTAAAGGATATAGGACTCAAGGAAACCGGTATACTTGTAAGCTGTTCGGATTATCATATTTTCTATAAGATGAAGATGACCAGACGCGAGGTAATGAATATGTATCTGTCAGTCATCAGGGAGTGTCTTGAGACAGGAATAAGCCCTAGGTGTCATCTGGAGGATATCACACGTTCTGATATATATGGCTTTGTTATTCCATTCTGTGTTGAGCTCATGAAGCTGCAGGAGGAGTACAAGATTCCGATTAAGGTGCGTGCCTGTGATACAATGGGATATGGAGTAAACTTCCCGGGAGCAGTTATACCTCGAAGCGTTCCGGGTATCATATACGGACTTAACACACATGCAGGTGTGCCTTCATCACAGATTGAGTGGCATGGACACAATGACTTTTACAAGGCAGTAAACAATTCGACTACGGCATGGCTCTACGGAGCAAGCGGTGTCAACTGTTCACTGTTTGGTATCGGAGAGAGAACCGGAAACACACCACTTGAGGCTATGGTATTTGAGTATGCACAGCTTAAAGGCACACTCGATGGAATGGATACAACGGTTATCACAGAGTTGTCAGAGTACTTTGAGAAGGAGCTTGGATATGTGCAGCCGAGCCGTACACCTTTTGTCGGCAGAAACTTCAATGTGACAAGAGCCGGAATCCATGCTGACGGACTTCTCAAAAATGAGGAAATTTACAACATATTCGATACAGGTAAATTCTTAAACAGACCACCTCTTGTAGCTGTGTCCAATACATCGGGACTTGCAGGAATAGCGCTGTGGATAAACACTTACTACCGTCTGCCGGATGACAGAAAAGTAGATAAGAACTCAAAGCTTGTGACCATGATAAAGAAATGGGTAGATGAGCAGTACGACGAGGGCCGTGTGACCACAATCACAGATAATGAGCTTGTAGTTCAAATTACTGATTGCTGTAAAAAGCTTAATATAGTATTATAGTGAGGTGGATTAGTACATGTCACATGATAATTACAGCCTGAGTGCCAAGGTATACAATCATATCAGGGATGGTATACTTGCAGGAACATTTGCAAAGGGCGATGAGCTTAAGGAAAAGAATATCGGTGATGAGCTTGGAGTGAGCAGGACTCCTGTGAGGGAAGCACTGCGTCAGCTTGAGCTTGAGGGACTTGTGTCTATCATCCCCAATAAGGGAGCGTTCGTGGAGGGTGTTTCCACGGACGATATCAGGGATATATACGAGATAAGAGCTCTGCTTGAGGGACTTTGTGCCAGATGGGCTGCAACGAGGATATCGGATGAGCTCATGGCGGCCATGGAGGAGAATATTTATCTCACGGAGTTTCACGAGAAAAAGGGAAATGCAAAGAAGCTTCTTGAGCTGGACAATAGGTTTCATGAGCTGCTGTATGAGGCCGGCGGAAGCAAGGAGCTTATGAGGGTATTAAAGGACTATCATGAGTATGTCGGCAGAGTGAGAAAGGTGACACTCGGCGAGACAAAAAGAGCCAAAAACTCCACTCACGAGCATAAACAGATATGCGAGGCAATTAAGAATCATGACGCACTGCTGGCAGAAAAATGCGCCAGAGAGCATATAAACAATTCAAAGGAAAATATGGAACACCTTGGTTGGGAAAACCTTATTAAGTAAAGGAGATTTAAGAATGAGCAAGATTACGATGACAACACCCCTTGTAGAGATGGACGGAGACGAGATGACCAGAATTCTCTGGCAGATGATAAAGGATGAGCTTTTAATACCTTTTATTGATTTAAAGACAGAGTATTATGATCTGGGATTAGAGGAGCGAAATCGTACAGATGATCAGGTGACCGTTGAATCAGCAAAGGCAACCATGAAATACGGTGTCGCAGTAAAATGTGCGACAATCACACCAAACGCAGCCAGAATGACAGAGTACAATTTAAAGGAGATGTGGAAGAGTCCTAACGGCACAATAAGAGCCATGCTTGACGGAACAGTGTTCAGAGCACCAATCGTTGTAAAGGGCATAGAGCCAAACGTAAAGACATGGGCTAAACCAATCACAATCGCTCGTCATGCATATGGTGATGTGTACAAGGCAACAGAGATGAAGGTAGCAGGTCCGGGAAAGGCAGAGCTTGTATTTACAGCAGAAGACGGAACCGAGACAAGAGAATTAATCCATGAGTTTAAGGGCGCAGGAGTTATTCAGGGACAGCATAACCTGGATGATTCAATCGAGAGCTTTGCACATAGCTGCTTTAAGTATGCACTTGATACAAAGCAGGATTTATGGTTTGCCACAAAGGATACCATCTCAAAGAAATATGACCACACCTTCAAGGATATCTTCCAGGAAATCTTTGATGCACAGTATAAGGAAGCTTTTGAGAAGGCTGGAATTACATATTTCTACACACTTATTGATGATGCGGTTGCAAGAGTAATGAAATCTGAGGGTGGATTTATCTGGGCATGCAAGAACTACGACGGAGATGTAATGAGTGATATGATCTCATCTGCATTCGGCTCACTTGCCATGATGACATCAGTGCTTGTATCACCTCACGGATACTATGAGTATGAGGCAGCACATGGAACAGTTCAGAGACACTATTACAAGCATTTAAAGGGTGAGGAGACCTCAACAAACTCTGTAGCTACTATTTTTGCATGGACAGGAGCACTCAGAAAAAGAGGAGAGCTTGACAAGCTTCCGGCACTTTCTGAGTTTGCAGACAAGCTTGAGGCAGCCTGCATAAAGACTATTGAGAGCGGAAAGATGACAAAGGATCTTGCACTCATCACAACAATTGAAAATCCTACTGTTTTAAACAGCGAAGGCTTCATCAAGGCAATCAGAGAGGAGCTTGAGAAGACAATTTAATCTGAAATTTGGTTTTTAGCCTTAGAATAAGATATAACCCGGGGATAATTATGAATTTTTTGAATGTTAAATTCTTAACACATTGACAGATTACCTTCAAAAAATTATAATTAATCTTGGGTTTTTGTCTTTAAAAGAGAAATGATATCCTGATGATTGGAGGAATAAGACTTGAGTAAAGAAATATCACAGGCGGTTATCAGAAGGCTGCCACGATACTATAGATATCTCGGAGAGCTTTTGGATGAGGGAGTGGAGCGTATTTCATCAAACGATCTGAGTCACAGAATGAAAGTGACAGCTTCACAAATCAGACAGGATCTCAATAATTTCGGTGGCTTTGGACAGCAGGGATACGGATACAATGTTCAGTTTCTTTACGAGGAAATCGGAAAGATAATGGGACTTGACACAGAGCATAGAATAATTATCATCGGTGCAGGCAATCTGGGCCAGGCACTCGCCAATTATGTAAAGTTTGAAAAGCTTGGCTTTGTCATAACAGCGCTTTTTGACGTAAATCCTGAGCTTTCAGGAAAGAGTGTGCGAGGTATTCCAATCCTTATGCTAAGTGAGCTGGATGAGTATTGCAGAACACACAGGGTGGATATTGCGGCGCTCACCATGCCAAAGTCAAAGGCTGACTCTATTGCGTCAAAGCTTGTGGATTTAGGAATAAAGGCTATATGGAATTTTGCACATGTGGATCTTGAAATTCCAAATAAAGATGTGGTTGTGGAGAGTGTTCATCTGTCTGACAGCCTTATGCAGCTCAGCTATAATATTGTTAAAAACTCCAAAAATAAATAGAGGGTGAGTCTTATGAATGATAAAAAAGATTTTGAGGCTGCATTAAAAGGAAAAAAGGTGCCTTTACTGGTTTTAGACCAGAAGTGGCACAGACTTTTTGCCATTCATGGTAAGACTGACGAAATATCAGCCACGGAAAAAGATCTGGATGAGCTGTTAAAGCTGCAGGGAAAGTACAACAATGAGCTTAAGAATTTAAAAAAGCTTAAGTCGAAAATTATGTCTAATATTGTTGCCAACATGGGAGATGACGGCGATGAAAACCGTGACAAGGATAAGCAGCTTATAGATGAGATAAATGAGAAAGCTGACAACATTGAGGGAGAGCTTATTGAAATCCAGAAGAATATAAAAGCTGTAAATGACAGGCTGATGCTTTTGTCGATGGATTACTTCAGTGAAAAAATCGAGAAAAATAAACTGGAATCAAAAGAAATTGACGACTGGATTGCAAATATAAGAGTTGAACTTAAGAAAAATGTAATCAGAAAACAGAACAGAGATATTAACAACAGGGAGATTTATTCGTATCTTCATGATATTTTTGGCGCTGAGGTTTTGGATCTTTTTGATATTGAATATGACGATCCTATGGTTTTCAATGCCAATAATGCAAATACTGATAATGCAAACAATGAGAATAAGGGGAATTGATATTGGAATATATTGTTACAGGTAATGAAATGAAGCTTCTGGACGATACAACATCACAGGTCTTTTTGGTTCCTTCGGTGGTGCTGATGGAGCAGGCTGCGGCCGGTGTTGTCCGGGAGCTTGTTGCATGTTTTGATAAATCAAAGGAGTTTGCCGTGATATGTGGCAGAGGCAATAATGCAGGAGACGGTATCGCGATAGCAAGACTTTTAAATCAGGCCGGATACAGATGCGTGCTGTACTATGCTTTTGGCACAGATGAGGCAGGAAGTGAGCTCTTTGAGCTGCAGAAAAATATATACGCAAGGTATGGCTTTAAGGTGGTTTCTGATATTGAGTGTGTATGTAAAAGTGACGTAATAATAGATGCATTGTTTGGCACAGGGCTTAAGCGAGCCATAGAAGGCTCTTTAGCAGATGTGATTTCAGCTGTTAACAAGGCAAATGCTTACAGGGTGGCGGTCGACGTGCCGTCGGGAGTGGATTCTGATAAAGGACATGTGATGGGATGCACTTTTAAAGCAGATTTCACATATACTTTTTCTTATAAGAAGACTGGCCTTCTCCTGTGGCCGGGCTGTGACTATTGCGGTCTGGTTAAGGTGGTGCCTATAGGCATAGATGACCACAGCTTTTGTGGTAATCCGCCATCAGTAAGGGCTCTTGATGAGTCTGATTTAAAGAAGCTTGATAACAGACCGGCACACTCCAACAAGGGAACTTTCGGAAAACTGTTAGTTATAGCAGGAAGCCGCAATATGGCCGGTGCGGCGGTGCTTTCGGCAAAGGCTGCATACAAAAGCGGAGCAGGGCTTGTGAAAATTATAACGCCGGAGTGCAACCGCTCAATAATCCAATGTGCTTTGCCGGAAGCACTGCTTTGTACTGATATCGCGTCAGCTAAAGCACTTGAGACGGAGCTTGAGTGGGCAGATGCAGTGGTGATAGGTCCAGGTCTTTCAAAGTCTGATAATGCCAAAATGTTAGTTGAAACAGTACTAAAAACAGCAGAGATACCTCTTGTGATTGATGCGGATGCGCTTAATATCATATCAGACAACTTGACTTTACTTAATGAGCATAAAATGCCTGTCATCGTGACTCCGCACCTGGGCGAGATGTCCAGACTTATGAAAAAGAGCATTGCTAATATACAGGAAGATATCATCGGTGTGGCAGGAGAGTTTGCAGGCTTGTACAATGTGACTTGTGTGCTTAAGGATTTTCGTACGATTATCGCAGCGGCTGATGGCGAAAAGTTTATCAATCTGTCCGGCAACTGCGGTATGGCAACAGCCGGAAGCGGAGATGTGCTAAGCGGTATCGTGGGAGGTCTTCTGGTACAGTGGCGTGACACCAAAAAGGCCGCGGCATACGGTGCATTTATTCATGGACTTGCCGGTGATATGGTATTTGACAATACCGGCTCTTATGGTATGATAGCAAGTGAAATTATTGATGGATTAGATAAAGTTTGGATTAAGGTGGAAAAAAATGGCAATTAACAGAATCAGAGCAGATATAGATCTGGATGCAATTTTATATAATATGGAGTCGATGCATAATAAGCTAAAGCCGGGGACAATGATGGCAGCAGTCGTAAAGGCTGATGGTTACGGTCATGGTGCTGAGGCTGTTTCAGAGGTACTGGAGCCGCTTCCGTATCTGTGGGGCTATGCCGTTGCTACAAGCAACGAGGCAATGCAGCTTATTGCGGCAGGCAGGAAAAAGCCGATACTTATTTTAGGACTCAGCTTCCCGGAGCAGTTTGAGGAGATAGTGGACAATGATGTGCGACCGGCGGTATGTACATATGAGACTGCTAAGGAGCTATCGCGTATCGCTGTCGCTAAGAATAAAACCTGTAAGATACATATCAAGATAGATACCGGCATGTGTCGTATAGGTTTTCAGGTGACAGAGGAAAGTGCAGATATTATTGCACAGATTGCTAAGCTGCCGAATATTATGATAGAGGGAATATTCACTCACTTTGCAAGGGCAGATGAGCTGTCAAAGGAGCCTGCCTTTGAGCAGTTTGATCTTTTTAAGAGGATGATAGCTCTTGTTGAGGCAAGAGGAGTCGAGATTGCAATCAAGCACTGCTCAAACAGTGCGGGAATAGTAGAAATTCCGGAGTGCAATATGGATATGGTAAGAGCAGGCATCACGCTCTATGGTCTGTGGCCGTCAGAGGAGGTAGACAAGAGTAAAATCTCCCTAAAGCCTGTTATGTCGCTGCACAGCAGGGTTGCTTATGTAAAGGAGCTTGAGCCGGGCAGGCACATAAGCTACGGTGGCACATTCACGGTAGAGCATCCTATGAGGATAGCAACAGTTCCGGTGGGTTATGGTGATGGATATTCAAGAGGACTTTCAAACAAGGGCTGGGTTCTCATAAAAGGAAAAAAAGCGCCTATATGTGGCAGAGTCTGTATGGATCAGTTTATGGTTGATGTGACAGACATACCTGATGTGAAAATAGGCGATGCGGTTACTCTGCTCGGTAAAGACGGGGATGAGACAATCACAATGGAGCAGTTAGGTGAGCTGTCAGGCAGATTCAACTATGAGTTTGCGTGTCTTATCACACCGCGTGTTCCAAGAATCTACCACAAAAACTAAAAAAGTGTAACTTTTAAGAATACACTCGAAAAATCTGGAGATACTTTTTGTATACCATAATATGGAGTGTATTCGTGTATGATTATTCAAAGAGGAGATATTTATTACGCTGATTTAAGGCCTGTTGTAGGCTCAGAGCAGGGTGGGATAAGACCTGTCCTTATAATACAAAATGATGTCGGAAACAGACACAGCCCGACAGTAATCTGCGCAGCCATAACCTCGCAGATGCATAAAGCAAAGCTGCCTACCCACGTGGAGCTTGCCTGCAAGGAGTATGCGCTTGCAAAGGATTCGGTTGTGCTTTTAGAGCAGCTTCGTACAATCGACAAAAAAAGACTAAAGGATAAGGTGTGCCATCTTGATGAGGATACACTGCTTAAAATAGACAGAGCACTTGAAATCAGCTTAGAACTTATTACATAGGATAATAAAACATTATGTTATATGCAATTATAATTTTATCAATACTTGTAGTGATACTTCTTTTGTGTATTGGAGTATTGCTCTACGGAATGAAAAACAACAAAAAGACTCTCGATGGAATACTTGGAAACGATGATGTCACAGAGGAAGAAATTATTTCCATGGTCAGAGAGGGACACGAGCAGGGCACAATCCTTGCGTCTGAGGCAGAGATGATACACAATGTGTTTGAGTTTGATGATAAGGAAGTAAAGGATATCATGACTCACCGCAAGAATATTGTCAGCCTCGATGGCAATATGTCCTTTATTGATGCAATCGAATTTATTATAGATACAGGCAAATCACGGTTTCCGGTCTATGAAAACGATGTTGACAGTATCATCGGAGTCTTACATATCAAGGATGCTTTTACGTTTTTTGAAAAAAATGAGGTTTACCGAAGCAGTATCAAGGACATAGACGGGCTTATCAGACCGGTGGACTTTATACCCGAGACGGTAAACATCAATGATCTGTTTAAAAAGATGCAGTCTAAAAAGAGTCATCTTGCGATGGTGGTGGATGAGTACGGACAGATATCAGGGCTTATCGCGATGGAGGATATACTCGAGGAGCTTGTCGGAAATATCGAGGATGAGCACGATGAGGAAGAAAACTACATCAGAAAGAGTGATGACGAGACATTTATCATGGACGGCATGACTGAGTTTTCCGATGTGAAGGAGGCGCTGTCACTGCCTGTTGATGATGATGCCTATGAGACACTTAAC
>ERZ773168.136-NODE-136-length-72762-cov-19.066500_pt1 | contig 72762 bp, 65 predicted proteins | sample MGYA00511261_ERZ773168 | MGnify/ENA primary metagenome ERZ773168 (study PRJEB29015, sample SAMEA2737855) | human gut metagenome | biome: human gut; feature: human-associated habitat; material: faeces | place: China | collected 2012 ... | reverse complement strand
CCTATGACCCTCTGCTTGTAAGGCAGATGCTCTCCCAGCTGAGCTATGCTCCCATAAAGTTGTTTTATTATTTGTAAAAGCACCCCTTGCGAAGTGCTTTTACAATATTGGAGGCGACACCCAGATTTGAACTGGGGAATCGGAGTTTTGCAGACTCGTGCCTTACCACTTGGCTATGTCGCCGTAATGCTGTAATCTCAATCAGCGATATTGATTATATCAAATGATAAGAGATTTGTCAAGCATTATTTATAATTTTTTAAAATATTTTTGCTGCCTTGTAAAATAACAGGTTTTATCTGTTTGTCAGCTTGCCGATGTTTTTTAGCGCAATGGATATTGTGCCGTCATTGTTGTTGATAAACTCTATATATCGGTCATCTTCAAAGTATTCAACAGGTACAGTTATTTCAATGCCTGTGTCGGTCTTTATCTTTTGACTTTTGCTTGCCCTTACCGCAGACGCTTTTTCAATTTTAATATCCTTTGGAATTTCTTTTTCCTCAATTTTCTTTTCAAAAGCCTCTCGCATAATAGGGGACTCCGAAAAAATATTTTCGGCAAGTTCCTCGGTAGAGATCGTATCGGACTCCTCACAATTCTCTACAATATAGCTTTTTGCCTTTGATACCGCAACCGCTGTGTTCACACCGTATTCCTCGGCTACTTCGTTGGCGGTTTCTCTCACAATTTTTACAACCTCTTTTGTTGACGCACCCGATGAACATTCCAACAAAATTTGCGGAAGTACAAAGACCGAATTGCCGTCAATCTGCCTTTTCTTGTCTGCAAAATATATTTCGCCGGACTGCATATTTATTATTGCATATGCGTCAATTTTTTGCGATGGGGTGGGGAGAATGGCATAATGTTTCATTATTTCGTTGTGAATACCGCTTTCGTCAGTAATTACCTGATGAGTATAGGCGGATTTATTGGTTATGAGCAGGAGCGTAAAATAATCGTACTCATCGTTTATATAGTCAACCGCAACCAAATCAATGGGTTCGAGTTTGTCGGAAATTGAAATATTCTCATAAAGAACATTGGCGATTTGCGTAGTAAAGTCTATGAATTCAAGTGCGCCGTTGCGGTATTCTGTAAGTGCGGCGGCAAATCCGCTTTCCTCGTTAAAATTTCCGTTTTTTCGTGCAGAGTCCTTATGTAATTTTTCAATATGCTTTTGAAGAAATGTGCTTACGGTTTCGTCTGAGAGATCAAGCTCATTTTGTGAAAATACGCTCATTCCCGAATTGAAATCGAGTATGTGAAGTATGGCTCTTTTAATAATCATAACAATTCCTTTGATCTGTTTTATATTTTTTATAATAAAGAAAAATGAATATTGAATAATCAAGCAAAAAGCCGATATCATTCAATATTCATCTGCACCTTTCACCATATGGTGAGTTTGGCGTGCCAAAAGGGATTCGAACCCCCGACCTTCTGCTTAGGAGGCAGACGCTCTATCCTGCTGAGCTATTGGCACATATCTATTAATAGTTTAGTATAAAAGAATTGTTTTGTCAAGAAAGTTTGAGAATAAAAAGCAATCGAAATACTTTGAGAAAATTTATAAATTCTGCCTGCAAAGTACTGAAAAAGGGACTTTGCTCTTAAAAATTGCGCAAATTAGAACAAATGTTCTAAAAACTATTGATTTTGTGATTTTTTCTCTCTATAATAAATATAGAACCAAGCCCCGTTGGTTCTTAGCGAATGAATAAAAGGCAGAAAGGAAGTATAATATGAATAATTATCTTGAATGGTCAAAAGAATACAGAACAGAGGCAGACAGAATGTTGTCTGTTATTGATAAATATAAAAAAATGTTAAAAACCAAAGGTTTTGTTAATAAAAAAGAAATATACGAGAGGATAGGCAAATACAGAGGATATTATCTTGAATGTCTTGATATTGCAAATCTTCTTGAGGCAAGATATAAGGGGGTAATGTAATGAGAAACAGACTTATACATTTTTCTGATTTAAATTCGGATAAAATTTGCTTTGAAAGAAGCATAATGAATGGCGAAAGCAACAGCGAAAACCGCAAAAAGGCTTTAAAGGTACTTATGAATGTAATCGAAAATGACCTTACCGACAGACAGCGCCATTGTGTGCTTGAATATTATTTTAATCATAAGAAAATGAAAACCATTGCAAGTGAGCTTGGTGTAACTCCGCCTGTTGTTACAAGGCATATACAGATGGGAGCGGCTAAGCTGTATAAAATCACAAAGCATTATATGTGATTATTGTATAGTGAAATCGGGCAGATACCACTGCAAAGCCTGCGCATAGCTGTATCCATCGTTACATAAATAATTTATTCCGTTAAGACTGACGCCGCAATGCTCATCGTCATTTGCGTTTGAGTAGCTGTCCCATGGAGATGCAACGGCGGTCAGATAGGGATATTCACTGCTTGACGAGGTTTTTCCGTTGGTTGAGCTTGTAAAAGGTATATAAAGCACTTTGCCGTTTGAGTAGAGTGCTTTTTTATATACAGCCGAAACGGCAGATTTTATTGTGTTGTAATTTTCTTTTACTGAATTTTCTGCATTGCTTTCCAAAATACATATTCTACTGTCTTTCAAGTCGTAATCATCGGGGGCAAGGCAATAATTGGTGTAGAGAATTACAGCCAAAGCCTTGAGGGTTTCTTCGCAATAGCTTTCGTCATAATTGGCGGCTACCATACCGCAAAGCTCGGCATCGGTAAGTTCTGCTTTGCTTTCACTGCTTTCTTGCTGAGGCTTTGTTGTGCTCTTTTCTGAATTTTCAGTTGAATTATCGGTCGGCTTTTCTGCATAGTCGGCGGTAGATACTGAGGCTGCGGTAGTCTTGGTTGCGGTGCATTTTGACACAATTATGGGCAAAAATGCCATTGTAAGCAAAAAGATTATTATAAATATAACTTTTATTCTCATAAATTCCTCTCTTTTCGTATAACTTTGCAAAAGATATTTTTTGACCTAATAATTCTTGACATAAGAGTTTATTTGGCTTAAAATAATATATGTAAAAAATTCGGCTAAAATAACCGTTATATTGTTTGAAGAAACGGAGATAAGTATGAAGATTAAATTATCATGGATTCCATTTATTCCTGCCGTTCTTGCAATGACTGCGCTTAGACTGCTGAGCGTTTTTGGTAATGATGAAACAGGAATGATAAGCGGAATAAACTCACTGTTGTTTTCTTATTTAGCAGTCGGAGTAGCACTTGCACTCTTTGTGCTGTGTATAATTTTTAATATTGCAGACCGAAAAACCGCACCGGTTTACGAGTCAAAGAGAAATGTGCCTGCCGGTATCTTCTCGGTGCTTTCGGCGGCATTTACGCTTGCATACTCTGTAATGACCCTTATGGCGAAAAAAGACAGTGAGTATCTTTTGATTTACATAGTATGTGCTTTCCTTGCAATGCTTGCCGCTATCGGACTTGTGTTTATGGCGAGAACGCATTTTACAGGATTTGCACCTGTTTCAAACATTGCATTTTTGTATGTTTTCCCATCGCTTTGGGCAGTTTCAGAGTTGGTTTCATGCTTCCTTGAGGCAACAAAGCTCTCGGTAGCGGCATCAGATATGTCTTTGCTGTTCTGCTTTATTTTCCTTACACTTTCATTGTTCCCACAGGCAATGGTAATTTCAAAAATTCCGGGTAAAAACCCTGTTAAGGCATCGTTTATTTATGGTATGCCGTCAGCCGCTTTCGGTATTTCTTACGGCGCATTTCTTATTGCAAGGGTAGTGTTTGACAGTGTGGGCGGTATTGCTCTGCTTGCAGGCGCTATGCTTATTTCATTTGGTTTGTATCAGATTTGCTACCTTGTTGAGCTTACAAGAGGTGCACTCAGAAAAGACGAAATCGTAATTGTAGACGCTTTTACAGACTCAAATTCAGATACCGAAATCAATAATATAGACGGCGAGCTTGTATTGGGTGAAGATAAAAAGGATGAGGATTATTCTCAAAAAGCTACTGCCGATACAGATGATTTTATTATGGGTTATGAGGCTGACGATGTTATTCCCGAAATACCTGCTCCAAAGGTTATCGGCGAAGAGGAAGATCTTTCCGGCGGCTTTGTGTTAGGCATTGATGACGATGACGCCGATTCAAGCATTATTGCCGCAAGAAGACAGAAAAAAGAAGAAAAACTTATGAATGAGATTGATAAATTACTCGCTGATCTTGACGAACAGAAAAAGGAACTCAATAACAAAAAATAAGTTTTGAAAATTAATGCTTGACATTTCAAGTCGGCGGTGTTAATATTAAGTAAAATAAAGAACTTCGATAAGGACACGGTTTAAAAACCTACTTTTTCAGAGAGCGAAAATGTCTGCTGTGATTTTTCGCATTAGTAATTTTAAGCTACCACCTTTGAGTCTGCACAGGAAATGGTGCGGCGTATGACTGCGTTAAGGTCGAATGAGGGCATATTAATTATGCCAAAGTTGGGTGGAACCACGAAGTATATTCGTCCCGATATTCCTTTTGGAATATCGGGCTTTTTATTTCTTATGATTAAGGAGAATGAATATGATTAATGTTGAATTAAAGGGCGGTACAGTCAAGGAGTTTGAAAGCGGAGTAACTCCTGCTGAAATTGCAAAATCTATCGGTATGGGACTTTATAAGTCTGTTTGTTGTGCGAGAGTTGACGGCAATGTAGTTGACCTGCGCACACCTATTACAAAGGATTGCAGAGTAGATCTTCTTACTTTTGACGAGCCGGACGGCAAAAAGGCGTTTTGGCACACAGCATCACATATTCTTGCACAGGCAGTTAAGCGCCTTTATCCAAATGCAAAGTGCGCTATCGGTCCAGCTGTTGACAACGGTTTTTACTATGATTTTGAGGTTGAAAAGCCTTTTTCAGCCGAGGATCTTGAAAAAATCAAGGCAGAGATGAAGAAAATTGTTAAGTCGGGCATTGAGATTGAGCGTTTTGAGCTTGCTCCTGATGAGGCTGTAAAAATGCTTGAAGAGATGAACGAGCCTTACAAGGTTGAGCTTGCAAAGGAACATTCAGACAACGGCGAGCATATCAGCTTTTACAAGCAGGACGATTTTACAGACCTTTGCGCAGGTCCTCACCTTATGAGCGTTGCACCTGTTAAGGCTGTTGAACTTACAAACTGCACAGGCGCTTATTGGAGAGGTGACGCAAACAATCATCAGCTTTGCAGAGTTTACGGTGTAGCGTTCCCTAAAGCATCTATGCTTGAGGAACACCTCGCAATGCTTGCAGAGGCAAGAAGCCGTGACCATAACAAACTCGGCAGAGAACTTGAGCTTTTCACAACATCAGATGTAATCGGTCAGGGTCTTCCTATCCTTCTTCCAAAGGGCGCAAGAATCGTTCAGCTTTTACAGAGATTTGTAGAAGACGAGGAACAGCGTCGTGGCTGGTTACTTACAAAAACACCTTTTATGGCTAAGAGCGACCTTTACAAAATCAGCGGTCACTGGGATCACTATATGGACGGTATGTTTGTACTCGGTGATCCTGAAAAAGATGATGAAGTATTTGCTCTTCGTCCTATGACTTGCCCGTTCCAGTATCAGGCTTACCTCAACCGTCAGCGTTCATACAGAGATCTTCCGCTCCGTTACAATGAAACTTCAACACTTTTCAGAAATGAAGCAAGCGGAGAGATGCACGGACTTATCAGAGTTCGTCAGTTCACAATTTCCGAAGGTCATCTTATGTGTTTGCCTGAACAGCTTGAGGACGAGTTCAGAAACTGTCTTGAGCTTGCTATTTATATGCTTAAAACACTCGGTCTTTATGAAGATGTATCTTACAGATTCTCGCAGTGGGATCCTAAGGATACAGCTAAGTATATCGGCACACCAGAGCAGTGGGACGAGGCTCAGGGCATTATGCAGAAAATCCTTGATCACCTTGAGATTCCTTATGCTATCGGTGTTGGCGAGGCAGCATTCTATGGTCCAAAGCTCGACATTCAGATTAAGAATGTTTACGGCAAGGAAGATACTCTTATTACAATTCAGATTGACCAGATGCTCGCTGAAAAGTTCGGTATGGAATATGTAGACAAGGACGGTTCAAAGAAACATCCTTACATTATTCATAGAACATCAATCGGTTGCTACGAAAGAACACTTGCACTTCTTATTGAAAAGTATGCAGGTGCATTCCCGATGTGGCTTGCTCCTGTTCAGATTAAACTTCTTCCTGTTGCAGACAGACACCTTGACTATGTTTACGAAATCAAAAAGGCTCTTGATGCTTGCGGTATGCGTGTTGAGGTTGACTCAAGAAGTGAAAAGATCGGCTACAAGATTCGTGAGGCTCAGCTTGAGAAAGTTCCTTATATGTTCATTATCGGTGATAAGGATGTTGAGGCTAATACAGTTTCTGTCCGTCACAGAAAAGAGGGCGACCTCGGCGCAATGAAACTTGAGGACTTTATTGCAATGGCTAAGAAAGAAATTGACACAAAGGAAATTAAATAATTCACAATAAGAATTATTATAATTGTATATACTATTTAATAACTTCAAAAATAAGCAAAATTAAAAAATATTGCGAAATTTTGAAAAAAGTTTTGAAAAATACTTGCATTTTGCTTATTTTTGTTGTATAATCTATCTGTTATTATGCAGAGTCAGGCAGGTGAGGAAAATGAAAGAGAACATCCATCCAGATTATCAGCAGACAACAATTACATGTGCTTGCGGTAATGTTATTGAAACAGGTTCAACAAAGAAGGACATTCGTGTTGAAGTTTGTTCAAAATGCCACCCATTCTTCACAGGAAAGCAGAAATTGGTTGATACCGGCGGACGAGTTGACAGATTCAAAAAGCGTTTCGGTATGGACAAATAATTTTTATATCGTAATTGTTGAGGCGGCACTTAGTGCCGCCTTTTTGACTGTTGTCTGTAAGTTTATTTTGCGGAGGTGTACCATTGGCAAAGGATTATAAAACTGTACTTGAGTATGCAAGTGATGAATTTGTTGAAAAGCGCTCTCGATTTATAGGATATTGCAAGCCTGTAAAAACCGAGCAGGAGGCAATAGATTTTATTAACGAAAAGCGCAGTGAGCATTGGAACGCTACACACAATGTTTACGCTTATTCCCTAAGAGAGGGCAACATAAAGAGATACAGCGATGACGGAGAGCCGTCGGGTACAGCAGGTATGCCTGTGCTTGATGTTATAGTCAAAAACGAGATTTTTGATGTTGTGGTTGTTGTTACAAGGTATTTTGGCGGTGTGCTGTTGGGTACGGGCGGACTTGTGCGTGCGTATTCTCATGGCTCTAAAATTGCACTTGAGGCGGCTAAGCCTGTAATAATGCAAAATTGCCTTGTGTGTGAAACAAGGTGTGCATATAATCAGTACGGCAAGGTGTCATCTCTCATTATGGGACTCGGCGCAGATGTTGACGACACTGTATTTGAAAGTGATGTGCTTGTAAAATTCCATATAAAGCCCGACTTACTCGGCACTCTCAATAAAAAACTTGCAGACGCAACTTCGGGCGAGGTTGTGACTCAGCAGACAGACAAACAGTATTTTGCAGTGCCTATAAATGAATAATTGTAAATTTTTAAAATTTTTTTGAAATAAAAAAGGAATATTTGCGAAAAATTCGTAAATAGCTAATGGGAAACAGAAAGGGGGGAGTTTTATGCCTTTTCCGGACAGTTTTTTGCAGGAATTAAAGCTGAGAAACGATATAACGGAGATTGCATCTTCATATGTAAATCTTAAGCGCCATGGCAGAAATATGGTGGGATTGTGCCCGTTTCACGGAGAAAAAACTCCTTCCTTTAATATTTATACCGAAAACGGTTCTTTCTACTGCTTTGGCTGCGGAGCAGGCGGAGATGTTATTACCTTTATAATGAAGATTGAAAATCTTGATTATGTAGAGGCGGTAAAATTTCTTGCTCAAAGGGCAGGTATGGAAATGCCCGAAAACACCTATGATGACAGTATGAGCAAGCTCAGAATGAGAATTTATGAGGCTAATCGTGAGGCGGCGAGGTTTTTTCATTCAACCTTGATTTCGCCAAGAGGGCAGAGCGGATTAAATTATCTTAGGGGCAGGGCGCTGTCTGACCGCACGATAAGGCATTTTGGATTAGGCTTTGCCGATGATGATTGGAATTCACTTTGTAATCATCTGAAAAACAAAGGCTTTTCGGAATATGAGATTTTATCTGCAAATCTTGCCTTTAAAAACAGGAGCGGAAACGGGATACACGACCGATTTGTAAATAGAGTTATGTTTCCTATTATAGATTTGCGTGGCAATGTTATAGCTTTTGGCGGCAGAATTATGACTGACGAAAAGCCGAAATATCTCAATACATCCGATACACCCGTATTTAAAAAGAGTGAAAATCTTTTTTCACTTAATAATGCAAAGAGTTCGGATACTCGCACATTGATTTTGTGCGAGGGATATATGGATGTTATTGCGCTCAATCAGGCAGGCTTTACAAATGCTGTTGCTACACTCGGTACGGCGCTTACCAACGAACAGGCTGTACTTATGAAAAGATATGCCGATGAAGTTATAATTTGCTATGACGCTGACGGTGCAGGACAGAAAGCCACCGCAAGGGCGATACAAATTTTGAGAAATGCAGGACTTCCTATTAAAATTCTCACTGTTCCGAGCGGAAAAGACCCGGACGAGTTTATTCGCTCAAAGGGAGAAAACGGGCCTGCGGCTTTTAAACTTTTAATAGACAAATGCGGCAATGATGTTGAGTACCGACTTATGAAATTAAGGGAAAACTACAATCTTACCACTACTGACGGCAAGGTTGCATTTCTTAACGATGCGGTAAAAATTGTTGCCTCAATCGAAAGCCCCATTGAGCGAGATGTTTTTGCATCTAAACTTTGTGCCGAGCTTGAGATTGACAAAAATGCCTTTAATGATCAGATTGCAAAAATTAAAAGGCGAGGCAGAAGAGAGAACATTAAAAAGGAAACCCGACAGATTCAATACGAGCTGAACGGACAGAATGATAAAATAAACAAGGAGCACTATAAAAAGCCGAGAAGTTCAAGCGCAGAGGAGGCTTTGCTTGTTTATTTAATCAACAATCCCGATTACGCAAACAGTATTTCAGAGAGGGTCACTCCCGATAAATTTTCAAATTCGCTTATCAAGCGCTACTATGAATATGTGCTTGGCAAAATAAAGAGCGGATACGAGCCGCTTACAAGCGTGGCGTCCGACTTTAATTCAGACGAGGTTTCGTATCTGTATAAGCTGATTTCTACTACAATTCCTGCCGCATCTACAAGAGCGGCGGTTGAAGAATACATAAAGGTAATTAATGAAGAAAGCAGTAAGCTGACTTCGGACAAGCTTGCCGAAATGTCGGCAGATGACATTAACGATTACATAAAAAGGTTGAAACAGAATAAAAAATAGTAATATTTATCCTGTTTCTTTAATATATAATCATTTGGACATTCAGAAAGGAAAATGAGTATGAACGCACCTCAGGACAAGAAAACAGTTGTAAAAGAGCTTTTAGAGCTTGGCAAACAAAAGGGACAGCTCACCAATCAGGATATTCTCGATGCAATCGGCGAGATGGATTTTGACCCCGAACAGCTCGAAAAACTCTATGACAATCTTGAGCAGCAAGGTATTGAAATCGTTGAGGATATGGGCGATATTAAGATTGATGACATTGACCTCGGCGACGGTAAGGATTCCGACTTTGTTGCAGACGGTGCAGTCACCGTTGATGACCCTGTTAAAGTATATTTAAAAGAAATCGGCAGAGTGCCGCTCCTTTCTTCGGAAGAGGAAATTGACCTTGCTATCAGAATTGCAGATGGCGATGTGCAGGCAAAACAGCGCCTTTCAGAGGCTAACCTCCGTCTTGTTGTAAGTATTGCAAAGCGCTACCTTGGCAGAGGTATGCAGTTCCTCGACCTTATTCAGGAGGGTAACCTTGGTCTGATTAAGGCTGTTGATAAGTTCGACTACACAAAAGGCTTTAAGTTCTCAACATATGCTACATGGTGGATCAGACAGGCTATTACAAGAGCTATTGCAGATCAAGCAAGAACAATTCGTATTCCTGTTCATATGGTTGAAACTATTAATAAGGTTAAAAAGGTACAGAGCCAGCTTTTGCATCAGAACGGTCACGAGCCAACTCCTGATGAAATTGCAGAGGAGCTTGATTTGCCTGTTGATAAGGTTAGAGAGATTATGCGTGTTGCTCAGGAGCCTGTTTCGCTTGAAACTCCTATCGGCGAAGAGGAAGACAGCCACCTCGGCGACTTTATTCCTGATGACGGTGCACCTGCTCCTGCCGACGCTGCGTCACACACAATGCTCAGAGAGCAGCTTTCAGATGTTCTTTCTACTCTTACTCCAAGAGAAGAAAAGGTTTTAAGACTTCGTTTTGGCCTTGAGGACGGCAGAAGCAGAACTCTTGAAGAGGTCGGCAGGGAGTTTAATGTAACTCGTGAGCGTATCCGTCAGATTGAGGCAAAGGCACTCAGAAAGCTCAGACATCCGTCAAGAAGCAGAAAGCTCAAGGATTATCTTGATTATTAATTAGGTATTGATTATGGTTACTTTTGAAGAATGTGCTCAGATGCTCGATGAAATTGCAGACTCAATGCCGCAGGAGCTTTTTCGTGATTTAAACGGCGGAATGTCGCTTGAACCGCAGGCAAAGTTGCATCCGCAAAGCGTAAGAGGAGAGCTGTTCATACTCGGCGAGTATGTAAGAAATTCAATCGGAAATTCTATTGTGTTTTACTACGGCAGTATAATGAAAGTTTACGGAGGATTGCCCAATGACAGGCTTTACAATGAACTTGAAAAAATTATGCACCATGAGGTAAAGCACCACAACGAACACCTTTCGGGTTGCGATGACCTCGGTATTTGTGATGATGAACAGATAGTATCTTATTTGAAAAGTAATGGTATAAACGGATAATACATAAAAGCTGTATCGAATTTTCGGTACAGCTTTTGTTTTTTAGTTTTAAGTTTTTATTCTAAATGTTGAGGTAATATTAATAAATAATGGTTTAGTAAATTATTTGTCGGGCAACAAAGTAAAGCAAAATGCGACAGCGGAAAGGAAAAGCCACACACTCAAATTTTTGTGTCCTTTATAATACCGTTCTCTGCTTTGGTTCAAATGTGACTTTCTTACTTTCTGCCACTAATTAGTCTTGACTTTCGTTTAATATTAAAGATTTGATTAATCTAAAATTTAATTATTCTATAATATAATTATAAATGTTTATTAATATATCAAATCAGTGTGTTTTCATCATTTTATGGGCTCTGCCCAAACCCGCAACCCTTTAAAAAGGGTTGACCTAAATTTTAAATTTACTTTAACTTATCAATTTTTAAATAATTACACATTGAGTATTTGTCCCGGATACAGAACATTTGGATTTCCGAGGTTGTTTTTATCCATAATGTCCTCTACCGTCATATTATACATTTTTGAAATATACCAAAGAGATTCTCCGGGTCTTACAATATGTGTGCGTGGCGACTGAGAAGTTCCTGCCGGAATCGCAAGTGTTTCTCCCACATAAATTCTGTTTGCGTCTGCTATATTGTTATATCTTAAAATGTCGTTCACCGTTGTTTGAAAAAACTGCGCAATTCCAAACAAAGTATTTCCGGGTCTGACCGTATAGTAAACAATATCCATATTATTCCTCCTTGCTTTTCTATTATAATATGCCTGCCGTTTTGCATTGCTACTGCTCTGAATATTTTTTGACAGCTACGGCAAAATATATTAGGAGGTAATAAAATGAAAATTACAATTAATTCAGTAGTTGGCAGAGAAATTATTGATTCAAGAGGCAACCCGACGGTGGAGGCAACGGTAGGTCTTACAGACGGAACATTTGCAAATGCGGCAGTGCCGTCGGGTGCGTCAACAGGTGCGTACGAGGCGGTGGAGCTGCGTGACGGCGGAGAAAGATTTGGCGGCAAAGGCGTAAAAAAAGCAGTTGCAAATATCAGTAAGGTGATTGCGCCCGAACTTTGCGGAATGTCGCCGTTTGACCAATGTGGAATTGACAAAAAGCTGTTTGAGCTTGACGGCAGTAAAAACAAGAAAAATCTCGGCGCAAACGCTGTACTTGCAGTATCGGTTGCGGTTGCCAAGGCGGCGGCAAAGTCGCTCAGACTTCCGCTTTACAGGTATCTCGGCGGTATTTATTCGGTAAAACTTCCCGTACCGATGATGAATATTTTAAACGGCGGTGCTCACGCCGCAAATAATATTGATATTCAGGAATTTATGATAATGCCTGTTGGTGCAGAAACCTTTTCTGACGGTTTACAGCAGTGCTGTGAAATTTATCATAGGCTCGGAAAAATTCTTTCGCAAAAGGGAATGGCTGCCTCTGTGGGGGACGAGGGAGGATTTGCTCCGAACCTTGAAACCGATGAAGAGGCTATTGAGCTTATAATTGAGGCAATCGCAAACGCAGGTTATAATACCGACAACACAAAGATTGCGATTGATGCGGCGGCGTCTGAATGGTACAGCGATGGTATTTATCATTTGCCAAAAAGAAATTCGGTGCTGAAAACAAGCGATCTTATTGATTATTTTGAAAATCTTTGCAGCAAGTATCCGATTATTTCAATAGAAGATCCGCTTTCGGAATATGATTGGGAGGGTTGGCAGAATATTACTCAGCGGCTCGGCAGTCAAATTCAGCTGGTGGGCGACGATTTATTTGTGACCAATACAGAAAGACTTTGCAAGGGTATTTCGATTGGCGCAGGCAATTCTATTCTTATAAAAATGAATCAAATCGGAACGCTTACCGAAACCTTTGAGGCTATTGATACGGCGCAGAAAGCAGGCTACACAACTGTTATTTCTCATAGGAGCGGTGAAACAGAGGACACTACTATTGCCGATATTGCGGTAGCCGTAAACGCAGGTCAGATAAAAACGGGCGCTCCTTGCCGTACAGACAGGGTGTGCAAGTACAACAGACTTTTGAGAATAGAAAGTCTGATAAAGGGTTCTTCGGTTTACGGCTTTTAAAAATCAAATTAAATAAATTGTCAAATTTTTGCCATTCTAAAAAGGTTATTCGGCCTATTCAGGGGTTGAATGACCTTTTTTATATTGTCATTTTATAAGATTAATTGAAAAATATATAAAAATGCGAGTTGTTGTATAGCAATATGCACAATAAAAGCGAATAAAATTCTACGTTATAAAGTGGCGGATTTAAAATATAATTCTTTAAAAGATATAAAACAACTTGTAAATTATGTTAGAATGATAAATAAGAAAATATAATTATTTATTATGTATAATACTGTCCTAAAGCAAGCAGTGTTATTTTGGCCAATACTAAAACTGAATATTTTGTTTCTGATGGCGGCTTTTATAAGCAGACAAGAATTCTGAAAGGTATTGCCGCAGAGTCAGGAGGCATTTTTATTGTTATTAAAAAGATTAATTACATGGGCATTAACAGCAATGATTATGACAGGTATGTGCGCATCTGCAATCAGCGCAGCAGAAAACAAGAAGGTTGAAAATAAAAAGGTGAATTATCAGGCATATGCAGCCGAGCTTGACAAATCGGCGTATTCGGACAATGACCTCGGCGCTGTATGGTCTAAGGAGTCTACTACATTTAAAGTATGGGCACCTAAGGCTGATACAGTAAAGCTCAACCTCTACGAGCATGGCAGTGACGAAGAGGGTGACGGTGGTTCTATTTCAACCAAAACCATGGAGCTTGACAAAAAAACAGGCGTATGGAGCGTTAAGGTTAGCGGTGACCTTGCAGGCAAATACTACACTTACAGCGTAAAAAACGGCGACAAGGTTGCTGAAACAGGCGATGTATATGCCAAGGCCTGCGGTGTGAACGGTGTGCGCAGCATGGTAGTAAATCTCAGTAGCACAAATCCTGAGGGTTGGGAAAACGATGTTCATGTAACGGTTTCAAATCCTACCGAGGCATCTGTATGGGAAGTTTCGGTTGCAGACTTTTCTTCTTCGGAGTCAAGCGGTGTTTCAAAGGCAAACAGAGGCAAGTTCCTTGCATTTACCGAAGAGGGTACTACTGTAAACGGCATTCAGGGTGGCACACCAACCTGCATTGACTACCTTAAAAAGCTCGGTGTAAAATATGTTCAGGTTATGCCTTTCTATGATTTCGGCTCTGTTGACGAATCAAAAGACATTATGTCGCAATACAACTGGGGTTATGACCCTGTAAACTATAATTGCCCTGAGGGTTCATACTCTACAAACCCATATGACGGCAATGTTCGCATTAAGGAATGTAAGCAGATGGTTCAGGCTCTCCATAATGCAGGTATCGGTGTAATTATGGATGTTGTTTACAACCACACCTACACACCGGATTCCGTATTCCAAAATACAGTTCCTAACTATTATTACAGAATGAACGAGGACGGCACATTCTCAAACGGCTCAGGCTGCAGCAACGATACTGCATCCGAACACAAGATGTTCCGCAAGTATATGGTAGATTCAGTTACTTATTGGGCAAAGGAGTACCACATTGACGGTTTTCGTTTTGACCTTATGGGACTTCACGATGTTGAAACTCTCAATCAGGTAAGAGCGGCGCTCGACAACCTTTATGATAACGGAATCGGCAAAAAAATTCTTATGTACGGCGAGGCTTGGAATATGTCTACTGCTTGTGACGAGGGCACAGTAATGGCTAACCAAAATAACCTCAAGCAGCTTAATGACCGCATAGGCGCATTTGACGATACTATTCGTGATGCAATTAAGGGCAGCACAGGCGGTACAGACGGTGCATTTGTGCAGGACGGAAGTAAAAAGGGCAATCTCAAGGTTGGCATTGCAGGACAGTCAGACCGCTCATCGGGTTGGGCAAATGTTCCGTCACAGTGCGTTACTTATGCGTCTTGTCACGATAACCTTTGCCTTTATGACAAACTTGTTGATTCGGTTTACGGCAGAGATTCCGAATACAGAAAGCGTTACGAAGATTTAGTTGCAATGAATAAGCTGTCTGCTGCCATTGTAATGACTTCGCAGGGTATTCCGTTTATGCTTGCCGGTGAGGAATTTGCAAGAAGCAAAGACGGTGACGAAAACTCCTATGCGTCAAGCCGTGAAGAAAATATGATTGATTGGAACAATATCAATGAATACAGCGATATTGTGGAGTATTACAGAGGTTTAATGCAAATCAGAGAAGAGTTTGCGGCATTTAAGGATTGCACAGTGCAGAGTGCAAATGCTATTAATTATCTTAACGACACTCCCAAAACTGTTGTAGGTTACAGACTTAACAACAAAGAGCAGGGCAAATGGAATGAAGTTTGCGTTCTTTTTAACGGCGGTGATGAGTCACAGACTGTTAAAGTTGACGGAAAGTGGGTAATTGTTGCGGACAACGAAACAGCAGGATTAAGAAATCTCGGCGAAGTTGACGGCAGTGTAGAGGTTAAGGCTCACTCAGCCGTAGTTATGGCAGACAAGCAGGGCTTTGACAATGCACAGCTTACAATCCGTGAGGGTGCGGTAGTTGTTGACTATTACGATAACAAAACTCAGGAGCTTATCTCTACCCAAACCGTAACAGGCGGTATTGGTAAGGCTTATGACCTTGCTGAAAATGCTTTTACTCTTAACTATGACATAAAGAAAACCGACGGTGACGCAAAAGGGTTCTTTACAGACGGAGTTCTTCACGCTAAGGTTTATGTTGAAAAGTACGAGGGTACTTTTTCAACAGTTACTTACCACTTTGTTGATAAAGAGAGCGGTAAAGATTTAGTTGACAGCTATTCAATTAAAAACAGAACAGGGGTTGAGTATTACACTCCCGAAATTCCGGGTATTGAAAATTACAGACTTATACTCGACGAACTTCCGAACAATGCTTCCGGTGTTCTTCCCAACAAGGATTTTGATGTAACATTTAAGTATGAAAAGATTGCGGATGATGACAAGTCAAAGGACGAATGCAGGGTAAATGTAATTTATATGGACGGCAGCGGTAAGGTTGTTGAAAAGACAACTCTTACAGGTGCAGAAGGAGAAGCTTATACGGCAGAAGAAAAAGAATTTGAAGATATGACATTAAGATTTGTTCCGTCAAATGCGAACGGTAATTTTACAAAAACAGAAGTTAATGTAATTTATTCATATTCAAACGACCCTGACCCGCTTAAGTCGGTTATGGTTGTTGTATATATTGCCGCAGGTCTAATTCTTGCAGGATGCGTTGCAAGCACTCTTTATACAAACATTAAAAGGAAAAAGGCTTTTGCCGAGTCTATGGATATAGACGAATGATTTTAGGTAGTTATTCCCACAAGGGATAGATTATAAAAAACAAGGAGGAAATAAATCTATGAAAAATACAAAGAAATTTGTTTCTGTTGTTCTTGCATTTTGTATGCTCGGTACAACAACAGCTGTTACTTCAATGGCTGCAACAACCGATGCCGAAACAGTTTCAGGCAATTCTGTAGCAGTTGATACAACTGCTACAAAAGCACTCGAGGAACTTGACGCAAATTACAGATATGATGGAGATGACCTCGGTGCTACATACACTAAAGATGCCACAACTTTCAAAGTTTGGTCACCTACAGCAACTGACATTAAGGTAAATATTTTTACAAAAGGTTCAGACGATGAACAGGGAGCAAGTAAGGTAGCCTCTTACCGGCTTGAGAAAGATGATGCTACAGGCATTTGGGAGATTAAGCTTACTGGCGAATGGAAAGACTACTACTACACCTACACAATCACAGTAGTTAATCCTACAACAGGCGAAACAACAACAAGTGAAACACAGGATGTATACTCAAAGGCAGTCGGTGTAAACGGTAACCGTTCAATGATTGTTGATCTCGACTCTACAGACCCTGACGGTTGGGACAAGGACACTCATGTATTCCAGAACGAAGTAACAGACAGCACAGTTTGGGAACTCCATGTAAAGGACTTCTCTTATGATGCATCTTCAGGTGTTTCTGAGGCAAATCGTGGTAAGTACCTTGCATTTACAGAAAACGGCACAACACTTAACGGTGAGGGCAACATTTCTACATGTATTGACTATCTAAAAGAACTTGGCGTTAATACAGTACAGCTCAATCCATTCTATGACTATGCTTCAGTAAACGAGGCAGGCAACGATGAGCAGTTTAACTGGGGCTATGACCCACAGAACTACAATGTTCCTGAAGGCTCTTATTCTTCAAATCCATATGACGGTAATGTAAGAATTAAAGAGTGTAAGGAAATGATTCAGGCACTCCATGATGCAGGCATCAGCGTTGTAATGGATGTTGTTTACAACCATACATATTCAACAGACTCTTGCTTCCAGAAGACTGTTCCTAACTATTATTACAGACTTAACAGAGCAGGCAAATTCTCAAACGGATCGGGTTGCGGCAACGAGTGTGCAACAGAGCGTGCAATGTACAGAAACTATGTTATTCAGTCTTGCCTCTACTGGGTAAATGAGTACCATGTTGACGGCTTCCGTTATGACCTTATGGGTATTATGGATGTTGAAACAATGAATCAGATCAGAGATGCTCTTGATCAGGTTGATAATAGGGTTACAATGTGGGGCGAAGCATGGACAGGCGGCGACTCATACCACCCAACAAACACTTGTGACGGTACAAAGTTTGTGCCGGCTATTCAGTCAAACGCAGGCTCACTTAGCGAGAGAATCGGTATCTTCAATGACTCTGTTCGTGACGCTATCAAGGGCGGTGCTATGAGCATTGCAAACATAGGTTTTGTTCAGGGCTCAAAGGGTGCTGCTAAGGGTATTTCTTACGGCTTGTTCGCTAACTCAAACGCTAACTACAAGTGGAAAGCTAAAGCTCCTTCACAGTCAGTTACATACGCTGACTGCCACGACAACGCTGCTCTTTACGATCAGCTCGTTGCTTCTACAGCTTCAGGCGACTACGGCAACCGTTACGAAGACCTCGTTAAGATGAATAAAATGGCAGGTGCTATTGTAAATACTTCACAGGGTATTTCATTTATGCTTGCAGGTCAGGAAATGGCTCGCACAAAGTACGGCGATACAAACAGCTACAAGTCTTCACCTGAAATCAACAAGATTAACTGGAACAACATTCTGGAGTATCAGGATCTCGTTTCTTACTACAAGGGACTTTACGAAATCAGAAAGAACTTTACACCATTCACAGCAATGGATAAGTCATATTCATCAGCATACACACTTAACCAGTCAATGGGCAGCGCATTCTCTAATCAGGTTGCCTTCACAGTAAAGAACGACCAGCCTGACGAGTGGCAGACAATGGCAGTTATCCACAACTCAGCTAAAAAAGCAGAAGAAGTTAAGCTCAAGGATGAAAGCTGCACAGAGTGGGTAATTATTGCTAACGATAAGACAGCCGGTTTAAAGAAACTCGGCGAGGTTTCAGGTTCAACATTTACTGTACCTGCTATTTCAACAGTAATTGCTGTTGACAAGGCAAGCTTTGATAAGCTCGCTCTTGATGACGGTATGGGTCAGGTAACTGTAAACTATGTTTACGAAAAGACCGGCGAAAACCTCGTAGATCCTGAAGTAATTCAGGGTACAATCGGTACAGGCTATGCAACAGGTGAAAATACAAGTATTCCTGAAACATATGTATTAAGTAGGGTAGAAGGCCCGGTAGAAGGCAGATATTCTGAAACTCCTGCAGTTGTTACATATTACTATGCTGACTATGTTCCGGAGTCATTTAAAAATGCTGACTTAAACAATGACGGTATTGTTGATGTTCGTGATGTAACATTAATGCAGACTATCATTACTAATCCTTCAAGCGTAGATGCTGACACATATGAAAAGATAGATGTAAACTACGATACAAGGAAAGATGTAAATGATGTTACAGCTCTTCAGACTTATACTACCGGTAAGCCGGTATCATCGGGCAGTGTTACAGTAAACCATTTCTACACAGCTGAGGACGGCACAGTCGAAAAGATTACTCCTTCAACAGTAATTTCGGGCAGAGTAGGCGATGAATACACAACAACAAGCTACCGTACAATCGGTTATACTGTTGATACAACAAAAACACCTAAAAATGTAAACGGTCACATTCCTTATGGTGTAGATATGAGCGTTGATTACTACTATGTAGCGTCAAGTATGGATGTTAAACTCCATGTTAAGCACAATGGTTCACTTACTTGGAATCCGTCACTTTGGCTCTGGGGTTCAGATACAAACGGCGTTGATGCTGACAACTACACAACATCAGGTACATGGCCGGGCGATACACTTACAGAAATGGATGAAAATGGTTGGTATGTTAAAGACTTCACTTGTACAAAGGCAGGTTCTTACAATGTAATTGTTTCTGACACAGGTACAAATCAGACAATTGACTATAAGGGCTTTATTGACAACGAGCTTTGGATTGTAATCGATGACTCTAATGTAATGGGTGGTACATACCTCACATTCTACACAGAGAATCCTGAGACTAATCCGAATGCTCCAATCGCAGTTCCGATTGCTTAATCTAAAATAATTTTAGCCGACCTCGAAAGGGGTCGGCTTTTGCTTTTGGTGAGATTTTAGATTTTTGCTTAAGTTAATAGTTGGAAAAATTGCTTTTAGCCGACTTTCGGTCGGGCAACAAAGTAAAGTAAAAGGCAAACTTTTGTCCCAAAGTTAAATTTAGGTCAAGCCTTTTTAAAGGCTTGCGGGTTTGGGCAGCGCCCATAAAAATCTTCCGATATAACAATTCCCCGGGCGCAAACAGCTACGCTGTTTGCGTGATTGTACTTAGTTTGAAAAAACAGGCGACAGCCTTTTATAAAAGAAATAATTAACTTTTTTCATTATATAGTGAATGTCTTTTCTTTTTGCTTTCGCATTTAAAGGCTAACGCCGTTTTGTTCAAGCCGCCAAAAAGCAAGCTTTTTGGCTATCGTTAGATTGTATAAACGGAAAGTATTTGTGGGCTTTGCCCACACCCACGACCTTTGAAAAGGTCGACCAAACTTTTATAATTGCTTTTCAAATTTATTCCGCTAAACCATAATTTATCCCAACTTTTGATAAAGAACCTTTATAATCACTTAGCCAAGTAGTTTGCTAAAAACTAAAGATAATCAATATTTCACTCTTATAATCATAAAAAGCAAATGCACAACGATAAAAACCGTTGTGCATTTTTTAAGATAATGGAAGATTTAATTATTATTAAAATTAAAGATTAGTGTAACCCATGAGGCTTAAATCTACCTCTTTGGCTACATCTCTGCCTTCACGAATTGCCCATACTACAAGCGACTGTCCTCTGTGCATATCGCCGGCTGTAAATACATTCTTTACATTTGTTGCGTGTGAGCCTTCGGCAGTGGCTACATTTGTTCTTGCGTTTACTTCTACGCCAAATGCCTTTGTAACATAGCTTTCAGAGCCTAAGAAACCTGCGGCAATGAGTACAAGCTCAACATCAACATTGTATTCAGAACCCTCGATTTCTTTCATCATAAGTCTGCCTGTCTTTTCGTCCTTTTCAGGCTTTAATTTAACAAGAACAGCACCCTTAAGGTTACCCTTGTCATCTGAAATAAACTCTTTAACAGTTGTCTGATAAACTCGTGGATCGTGACCGAATACTTCAATAGCCTCTTCCTGACCGTAATCTGTCTTGCAAACTCTCGGCCACTGCGGCCATGGGTTGTCGGCAGTACGCTTGTCGGGTAATTTTGGCATCATTTCAAGCTGGAGAACTGATTTAGCGCCGTGACGAATACTTGTACCTACGCAGTCGTTACCTGTATCGCCGCCGCCGATAACCATAACATTTTTGCCCTTTGCAGAAATGTATGTGCCATCCTTTAAGCCGTTGTCAAGCAATGCCTTAGTAGTCGATTTAAGAAAATCAACAGCAAAGTGAATACCCTTTGCATCTCTGCCTTTAACCTTAATATCTCTTGGATTTGATGCACCACAGCAGAGGATTACTCTGTCATACTCATCAAGCAGCTTTTCAGCCTTTACATTTTTGCCTACATTAACGCCTGTCTTAAATTCAACGCTCTCTTCTTTCATAATAGAAATTTTGCGGTCGATGACTTCTTTTTCAAGTTTCATATTCGGAATACCGTACATGAGCAAGCCTCCGATACGGTCTGAACGCTCAAATACTGTTACCGAATGTCCTCTTTGGTTGAGCTGGTCAGCGGCAGCAAGTCCCGATGGACCTGAGCCGATAACAGCGATTTTCTTGCCGGTTCTTACTTTTGGCGGATTTGCCTCTGCAAGTCCCTGTTCGTAAGCATTTTCGATAATGCCGTACTCGTTTGCTCTTACGGTAACAGCGTCACCGTTAGCTCCGCAAGTGCAAGCCTTTTCGCAAAGGGCAGGGCATACACGAGAGGTAAATTCAGGAAAATTATTTGTAATTTTAAGTCTGTTGTATGCCTGCTCCCAGCAACCCTTGAAAATAAGATCATTCCACTCGGGAACAAGGTTGTTAAGAGGGCAGCCTGAGAACGCATTGCCAATCTGCATACCTGCCTGACAGAACGGAACACCGCACTCCATACATCTTGCGCCCTGCTTTTCCTGATCCTTTTTGCTTAAAGGAGTGTGAAATTCATTGTAATTTTGTATTCTTTCTTTAACTGAAAATGCCTCGGCATCTTCACGATTGTAATCCATAAAACCTGTTGGCTTTCCCATTATTGTGTGCCCTCCTTACTTATTGTTGATAATCTGATAGAATGCTTCAATTTGAGCCTGTTCACTGCTAAGACCTTTTTCTTCCATAGAAGCAATCGCAGACATCATTTCTTTGTAATCGTGAGGAACGATTTTCTTGAACTTTGGAAGATACTCGTCAAAGTTATCAAGAATTTCTCTACCCTTAGTTGAGCCTGTTGCGGCTGTGTGTTCCTCAATGAGGGATTTAAGCTCTATAATATCGTACTTTTCTTTAACTTCGGAGAAGAGTACCATTTCTTTGTTAAGCTTTGTATAAAGATCTCTGTCCTCGTCAAGTACATAAGCTACACCGCCCGACATACCTGCGGCGAAGTTTTTGCCTGTTTTACCGATAACTACAACTCTGCCGCCTGTCATATATTCGCAGCCGTGGTCGCCTACACCCTCAACAACTGCTACGGCACCGGAGTTTCTTACACAGAAACGCTCACCTGCAACACCGTTGATAAATGCCTTACCGCTTGTAGCACCGTAGAAAGCAACATTACCGATGATGATATTATTTTCAGCCTTAAAGGTTGAACCCTTTGGAGGATATACAATAAGTTTACCGCCTGACAAACCTTTACCAAAGTAGTCATTGCTGTCGCCGACAAGCTCAAGTGTAAGTCCCTTTGGAATGAAAGCACCAAAACTCTGTCCGCCAGAACCGTTACATATAATTTTAAATGTATCGTCTTCAAGCTTATCGTCAAACGCTTTTGTGATTTCAGAACCGAGAATTGTACCGAATGAACGGTCAGTATTCTTAACATCAACAGTAATTGTCTTGCTCTTACCGTTTGCAAGGTTAGACTTAAATTCCTTTAAGAGTACCTTTTCGTCAAGTGTAGAATCAAGCTTAAAGTCATAAAGATTTTTCTTTTTATATTCAATCTTATTTGAAACAAAGTCAGTGTTGAGAATATTTGAAAGGTCAACCTCGGCAGCCTGTCCCTCAATATTGTCTTTTCTCTTAATAAGGTCAATTCTGCCGACAAGCTCGTCAATAGTTTTTACGCCGAGCTTAGACATATACTCTCTAAGCTCCTGAGCAACAAAACGCATAAAGTTCATTACATACTCAGGTTTACCCATAAATCTTTTTCTGAGTTCAGGGTTTTGTGTAGCCACGCCGAACGGGCAAGTATCAAGATTACATACTCTCATCATAGCACAACCGAGTGTTATGAGCGGAGCGGTAGCAAAGCCGTATTCCTCAGCACCGAGAATTGCCGCAATGGCAACATCTCTGCCGTTCATAAGTTTACCGTCTGTTTCGATAACAACCTTGTTTCTGAGGTCATTCATAATAAGAGTCTGATGAGCCTCGGCAAGACCAAGCTCCCATGGCAAACCTGCATTGTAAATTGAACTTCTCGGAGCAGCACCTGTACCGCCGTCATAGCCTGAAATAAGGATAACGCCTGCGCCTGCTTTTGCAACACCTGCGGCAACCGTACCTACGCCACACTCGGAAACGAGCTTTACAGAAATTCTTGCATCTGTGTTTGCGTTTTTAAGGTCATAAATAAGCTGTGCAAGATCTTCAATTGAATAAATATCATGATGAGGAGGAGGGGAGATAAGTGATACACCCGGTGTGGAGTGTCTTGTCTTTGCAATCCAAGGATATACCTTTTTGCCCGGAAGATGTCCGCCCTCGCCGGGCTTAGCACCCTGTGCCATTTTAATCTGAATTTCATCAGCTGATGTAAGATATTTTGAAGTTACACCAAATCTGCCCGATGCTACCTGCTTGATAGCTGAGCAACGGTTGTCAGCTGTGCCCTTTGTAAGGAGTCTTTCAAGACTTTCACCGCCCTCGCCTGAGTTTGACTTGCCATGAAGTCTGTTCATCGCAATAGCGAGTGCCTCGTGTGCTTCCTGTGAAATTGAACCGTATGACATAGCGCCTGTTTTAAATCTGCGAACAATTGAATCAACGCTTTCAACTTCATCAATCGGAACAGGAGTTTCGGCATAGTTAAAATCGAAAAGTCCTCTGATATTAACAGGGTCCATTTCTTCTGAAATCATATGAGAATACTTTTTATAAAGCTCATAGTCGCCTGTTCTTGTTGACTGCTGGAGCATATAAATTGTCTGCGGGTTGTAGAGGTGTTCTTCCTTACCACTTCTGAACTTATGACTGCCTCTTGATTCGAGTTCAGGGTTTGTGTTAAGTCCGAGAGGGTCAAAAGCAGATGTGTGAAGTCTGTCAACATTCTTTTCAATATCCTTTAATGTGATACCGCCTATTCTGCTGACTGTGCCTGTAAAGTAATTGTCAATAACATCTTTGCCGATACCGATTGCCTCGAAAATTTGTGAGCCATGGTATGACTGGATTGTTGAAATACCCATTTTAGATGCAATCTTAACTATGCCATGAAGAATAGCATCATTGTAGTCATTAACAGCCGCATAGTAATCCTTGTCGAGAAGGTCATCTGCGATAAGCTCGTGGATAGTTTCCTGCGCAAGGTATGGGTTAATAGCACTTGCACCGTAGCCAAGAAGTGTAGCAAAATGATGTACCTCTCGTGGCTCGCCACTTTCAAGAATGATAGCGCATGATGTTCTTTTCTTGGTAACAACTAGGTGCTGGTGAACTGCCGAAACCGCAAGCAATGACGGAATAGCAAGGTGGTTTTCGTCAACGCCTCTGTCCGAGAGGATGATGATGTTTGCACCCTCGCTGAAAGCCTTGTCTGTTTCAATAAAAAGTCTGTTGATAGCCTTTTTAAGGCTTGTGTTTTTATAATAAAGAATCGGAACGGTGGCAACCTTAAAGCCGTTGATATTCATATTTTTGATTTTGAGAATATCCGTAGAAGTAAGAATTGGATTATGAATCTTAATTACCTTACAGTTTTCGGGCTTTTCTTCAAGAATGTTGCCGTCCTCGCCGATATAAATTGTTGTTGATGTTACAACTTCCTCACGAATTGCGTCAATAGGTGGGTTTGTAACCTGTGCGAAAAGCTGTTTAAAGTAATTAAACAAAGGCTGTGGTTCTTTTGAAAGTACAGCAAGCGGACTGTCTGTGCCCATTGCCGAAATCGGCTCGGTTGCATTTTTAGCCATAGGGAGGATAGATGTCATAACCTCTTCGTAGGTATAGCCAAACGCTTTCTGAAGTCGCTGTCTTTCATCGTAAGAGTGTTCCTCAACCTTTACATTCGGAATCTTGAGGTCTTTAAGACGAACAAGGTTGCTGTCGAGCCACTCGCCGTACGGCTGTTTAGATGCGTAGTATTCCTTAAGCTCGTCATCATCAATGAGCTTGCCCTGTACTGTATCAACAAGGAGCATTTTGCCCGGACGGAGTCTTTCCTTTGTAACGATTTTTGCAGGGTCAATAGGAAGTGCGCCAACCTCTGATGAAAGGATAAGGTTGTTGTCATCTGTAATGTAGTATCTTGACGGACGAAGACCGTTTCTGTCAAGAACCGCACCCATAATATCACCGTCAGAGAAAAGAATTGATGCAGGGCCGTCCCATGGTTCCATCATTGTAGCGTAGTACTGGTAAAAATCTTTCTTTTTCTGAGAAATTGTGTGGTTTCTGTCCCAAGGCTCAGGAATTGTAATCATAACGGCAAGAGGAAGCTCCATACCGCTCATTACTAAAAATTCAAGTGTGTTGTCGAGCATAGCCGAGTCTGAACCCTCGGTATTTACAACAGGAATAACCTTGTCGAGGTCACCCTTGAGGTGCTCTGACTTCATTGTTTCCTCACGAGCAAGCATTTTGTCTGCATTGCCCCTGATTGTATTGATTTCACCGTTGTGAACAATCATTCTGTTTGGATGAGCTCTCTGCCAGCTTGGGTTTGTGTTGGTAGAAAATCTTGAGTGAACCATAGCAATAGCTGACTCATAATCGGGGTCTTGCAGGTCGGTAAAGAATCTTCTTAACTCGCCTACAAGGAACATACCTTTATATACAATAGTTCTGCTTGAGAGCGAAACTACATATGTATCCTCATTACTCTGCTCAAATACTCGTCTTGCAACATAGAGCTTGCGGTCGAAAGGCAATCCTTTTTTAACACCCTTCGGGCGCTTGATAAAGCATTGCATAATATGAGGCATACATTCTACTGCTCGTTTGCCGAGTATATCAGGGTTTGAAGGAACATTTCTCCAACCGAGAATCTCAAGTCCCTCTTTTTCCGCAATAATTTCAAACATTTTTTTAGCCTGATTTCTTGCAAGCTCGTTTTGAGGGAAGAAGAACATACCTACGGCATAATCTCTCTCTGCAAGCAGCTTAATGCCAAGATCTCTTTCGGCTACTTTTTTGAAAAACTTGTGTGAAATCTGGAGCAAAATACCTACACCGTCACCTGTTTTGCCTTCGGCGTCCTTACCTGCTCTGTGCTCAAGGGTTTCTACAATAGTAAGAGCATTTGCAACAGTATCGTGAGATTTAATACCGTTAATGTTTACAACCGCACCGATACCGCAGTTGTCGTGCTCAAACTGTGGAGAATAAAGACCCTTAAAGTCCTGTCTGTTTGAGATTTGTTCCAATTTAATTCACCCTTTCCCGCCCAATTCTTCAACATTCACGGTGTACGGCATACTATATAATATAGTATAGAGCACCAAGCACCGCAAATGGATTGAGCTGACTAAATACATTTTATATTTTTGCTAAAAACATATCTATTATATGTAAAATGTATGTATTGAAATAAAGCTGTCATAAAACAGCACATTTGCAATAACTTTATTATATAGCCTGTTATTATAGATGTCAATAGAAAATGCAATATTTTTATTTCAAACTTTCATATTTTTTAAAAAAGCAGGAAAAAACCCGATAAAGCACCATATAAATGCAAGTCACTTGCAAGAAAAATACTTAAACTTGCAAATCCCGAAAATATTTTTTAAAAAATTTTAAAAAAGCTATTGACAAATAATTCAAAAGGGTTTATACTACAACCAATGACAAACAGCAAGGGCGCTGTGAGCCGAAAGGTTCGCAGTGCCTTTTTGTTTTCTAAAAATAATTTCTTTAAAAAACGGATAGGAGAGATTAAAATGGCAAAAGTTCCCGAACTATTTGGCAGTATGGTGTTTAACGATCAGATGATGCTCGAGCGTCTTCCAAAGGCTACTTATAAAGCACTTAAGAAGACAATCCAGAACGGTGAGCCACTCGACGAAGGCGTAGCAAATGTAGTTGCAAGTGCAATGAAAGACTGGGCTATTGAAAAGGGCTGCACACACTACACACACTGGTTCCAGCCGATGACAGGTATTACAGCAGAAAAGCATGACAGCTTTATCACACCAAACGGTGACGGTCAGGTTATTATGGAATTCTCAGGTAAAGAGCTTGTAAAGGGCGAGCCTGACGCATCTTCTTTCCCAAGCGGCGGTATTCGTGCTACTTTTGAGGCAAGAGGCTACACAACTTGGGACCCGACTTCATATGCTTTTGCTAAGGACGGTACACTTTACATTCCAACAGCATTCTGTTCATATACAGGCGAGGTTCTCGATAAGAAAACTCCACTTCTCCGTTCAATGGAGAGAATCAGCACCGAGGCTTGTAAGGTTCTTAATCTTCTCGGCAAGACTGATGTTACAAGAGTTACAACAACAGTTGGCCCTGAGCAGGAATACTTCCTTATAGATAAAGATGTTTATGACCAGAGAAAAGACCTTATTTATACAGGTAGAACACTTTTCGGTGCAAAAGCACCAAAGGGACAGGAGCTTGACGACCATTACTTCGGTGCAATCAAGACAAGAGTTGCAGCTTTCATGGCTGACCTTGACAATGAGCTTTGGAAACTCGGTATTCTTGCTAAGACAAAGCACAACGAGGTTGCTCCTTCGCAGCACGAGCTTGCTCCTATTTTTACAACTACAAATATTGCAACCGACCACAACGAGCTTACAATGGAGGTTATGAAGAAAATTGCCGAGAAGCATGGTCTTGTTTGCCTCCTCCACGAAAAACCTTTTGCAGGCGTAAACGGTTCCGGTAAGCACAACAACTGGTCAATTTCTACAAATACAGGCGAAAACCTCCTCGATCCGGGCAAAACTCCTGAAACAAATATTCAGTTCCAGCTTTTCCTCGCAGCTATCGTAAAGGCTGTTCACGAGTATCAGGATCTTTTAAGAATTTCTGTTGCATCGGCAGGCAACGATCACCGTCTTGGCGCTAACGAAGCACCGCCTGCAATCATTTCAATGTATCTTGGCGATGACCTCGGCGCATTGGTTGAATCTATCATCAACGGTACAGAGTATGTAAGTAAGGGCAAAATTAAGATGTCAACAGGTGTTGATGTTCTTCCTGACTTCAAGAAAGACACATCAGATCGTAACAGAACATCACCTTTTGCTTTCACAGGCAACAAGTTTGAGTTCAGAGCACTCGGTTCGGCACTCAACATTGCTTGTCCGAACATTATGCTCAACACAATGGTTGCTGAGGAGCTTTCTGAGTTCTACGATGAGCTTAAGGATGCATCAGACCTTGATGCAGCTGTTAAGGCTCTCATTAAAAAGACATTTACAGAGCATCAGGCTATTATCTTCAACGGCAACAACTACGCTCCTGAGTGGGTTGAAGAGGCAGAGAAGAGAGGTCTTCTTAACCTCAAGTCACTTCCTGATGCAGTTGAGCATTACATTGATCAGAAGAACCTTGACCTCTTTACAAAGAATAAGATTTACTCAGTAGATGAAATTCACGCAAGATATGAAATTGAGCTTGAAAACTATGCTAAGATTATCAACATTGAGGCACTTACAATGATTGATATGGCTAAAAAGGATATGATTCCTGCCGTAACATCATATGTAAGAGAGCTTACAGATACAGCACTTGCCAAGAAAGCACTTTCAGACGCAATCCCAACATCAGTTGAGGAAGACCTCATTACAAGTCTTTCAAACAAGCTCGTATGCTTTAGCAAAAAGACAGCAGAGCTTGAGAACGCTGTTATTGGCGCAAGCGAATATGAGGGCGATGTTCTTGCTTATGCTAAGTATTACAGAGAGAGCGTGTTCTCTGTAATGACAGAACTTCGTGCAATCGGTGACGCAATGGAAACAGAAACAGCCGCTGATTACTGGCCATATCCTTCATACGGCGAAATGCTTTACGGTGTATGATTGATTGACTGATTTTTAAATTTTAAATTTGGTGACACAATGGCGTGTAACGAACAGTAGTAAACTGTTCGGTGCACGCCGTTTTTGTTATTTAAAAAAAGGAGAGATCTATATGGCAGACTTAATCTATGGTAGCTCGGGCGTATGGTTTATGATAGGCGCCTTGCTTGTATTCTTTATGCAATGTGGATTTGCAATGGTAGAAACAGGCTTTACACGAGCAAAAAACGCAGGTAATATCATTATGAAAAACCTGATGGACTTCTGTATCGGTACAGTTGTTTTCAGCTTACTTGGTTTTGGACTTATGATGTCCGAAAACTATGTAGCAGGTTTCATTGGTATTCCAAGTCTTACAATGTTTACGGATTGGACAAACTTTGATTGGAACACATTTGTATTCCAGCTTGTATTCTGTGCCACTGCCGCTACTATCGTATCAGGCTCAATGGCAGAGCGTACAAAGTTCTCTGCATACTGTGTATACAGCGCAGTAATTTCACTCGTTGTTTATCCTATCGAGTCAGGCTGGGTTTGGAACAGTCAGGGTTGGCTTGCTCAGCTCGGTTGTGTTGACTTTGCAGGTTCAATCGTAATTCATATGGTTGGCGGTATCTCGGCACTTGTCGGCGCAATCATTCTTGGCCCTCGTATCGGTAAGTACGGCAAAAACGGCAAGGTAAACGCTATCCCGGGTCACAGCATCACACTTGGTGCTTTGGGTGTATTTATCCTTTGGTTTGCTTGGTACGGATTTAACGGTGCAGCTGCCGAAGACGGCGCAAGACTCGGTCAGATTCTTCTTACTACAACAATCGCACCTGCTGTTGCAACAGTAACTTGTATGATCTTTACATGGATTAAGAACGGCAAGCCTGATGTTTCAATGTGTCTTAACGCATCTCTTGCAGGTCTTGTAGCAGTTACAGCAGGCTGTGCAGATGTAGACGCTATCGGTTCTGCAATCATTGGTATTGTATCAGGTATCCTCGTAGTAGTTGCAGTAGAATTTGTTGATATTAAACTCAAGATAGATGACCCGGTTGGTGCATTCGCAGTACATGGCGTAAACGGTATGTGGGGCGGTCTTGCAGTAGGTCTTTTCGCAACAGGCAACGGTCAGGACGGCATTACAGGTCTTTTCTATGGCGGCGGTTTCGCTCAGCTTGGCAAGCAGGCTCTCGGTATCCTTTGCGTAGCATCTTGGACAGTTGTTTGTATGATCATCGTATTTACAGTAATCAAAAAGACAATCGGTCTTCGTGTAACTAAGGAAGAAGAAATGAAGGGCCTTGACATTTGCGAGCACGGTCTTGTAAGTGCATATGCAGACTTTATGCCAATCGGCGTTGGTACAGCTTCACTTGATGAAACCTTTGATGTAGAGGACAATGTTCCTGTTACAAAGGCAGTGCCTGTTCAGCTTGCAGGCAAGTATGATATGGCTACCGACGGCACAAAGATTACTAAGATTGATATTCTCCTCAAGCAGTCAAAGCTCGAGGCACTCAAGGAAGAAATGGATAAGCTCGGCATTACAGGTATGACAGTATCTCAGGTACTCGGCTGCGGCGCTCAGAAGGGCAAGGCAGAGTATTATCGTGGTGTTGCCATTGAAAGCAACTTACTTCCTAAGATGAAAGTTGAAATTGTAGTTTGCAAAGTTCCTGTAAAGGCTGTTGTAGATGCAGCTGTAAAGGCTCTGTATACAGGTCACATCGGTGACGGCAAGATCTTCATTTATGATGTTGAAGATGTTGTAAAGGTAAGAACCGGTGAAACAGGTTACGATGCAATGCAGGATATTGAGTAATCCTCATTACATTACCTATCCTTTTTAATTCACATAAACCGAAAGGGCTGATGCAGAAATGTGTCAGCCCTTTTGGGTGTTTATCAAAGGATGGAGTGAATTATGTTTATCGAATTATCGGTCGGGTAACAAAGTAAGGCAAAAGCCAAAATTTCTGTTTCAAATATAAAAGTTTGGTCAACCTTTTTTAAAGGGTTGACCTGAATTTTAAATTTATTAATGTTACTTTGACATTGAGCGTAGAACAGATGAGTATTCACAAACAATTTAACAAAAATAAAAGGTCTACTGTCAAAGACAATAGACCTTTGGTGCCGGTGACCGGACTTGAACCGGTACGGTATCGCTACCGGCGGATTTTGAGTCCGCTACGTCTGCCAATTCCATCACACCGGCAAATACAAATTAATTATACAGTATTAATTTAAAAAAATCAAGTGTAAATTTCATTTCTTTTTAAATTTCCATAAATATTCCCTTACAGAATATAAAACAGCATAAAAACAGGAAATTTTACATTTTTTTAATTTTTAATATCATTTTAGTTGCTTATTTAAAAAAATTATATTATAATATATCTGTATTTTTATTAGCAGTCAAGGCTGCAATTTATGGAGGAATGTCAAATGGATAAAAAAGAGCTTCTTTATGAAGGTAAAGCAAAAAAAGTATTTTCTACAGAGAATCCTGACTACTGTATAGTTTCTTACAAAGATGACGCTACTGCATTTAACGGTGAGAAAAAGGGCACAATCATCGGTAAGGGTGTTGTAAACAACCGTATGAGCAACTTTATGTTTAAGCTCCTTGAGGAAAAGGGTATTCCTACTGATTTTGTAGAAGAGCTTAACGACAGAGATACTGTTCTTAAAAAGGTTGAAATCGTACCTCTCGAGGTTATCGTAAGAAATAAGGCAGCAGGCAGCCTTTCAAAAAGACTTGGTCTTCCTGAGGGCACACCAATGAAAACTCCTGTTCTTGAGTTCTGCTATAAGAACGATGAGCTTGGCGACCCTATGGTAAACGAATACCACATTCTTGCAGCAGGCTTTGCTACTAAGGAAGAGATTGATACTATTTCAAAGTACGCTCTCAGAATTAACGAAATTATGATTGACTTCTTTAAGGAGTGCAAGGTTGACCTTATCGACTTTAAGATTGAGTTCGGCAGATACAAGGGCGAAATTCTCCTTGCTGACGAAATCTCTCCTGATACTTGCCGTTTCTGGGATATGGATACTCAGGAAAAACTCGACAAAGACCGTTTCCGCAGAGATATGGGCGGTGTTGAAGAGGCTTATGCCGAGATGATGAAGCGTATCGGCTTAGCATAATAATCTGTTTAAATATACATTTACAAATCCCGTTTTCGGGAATTAGTTTGATATTTTTACGGATGGTGGCGCTTTTTGAAAAATTCTTTCGATAATTACGCAAAAGAAGGACTGCACGAGGAATGCGGTGTTTTCGGAATATTTAGTGACGGCACAATTAACCCTGCCTATGCTTGCTACAACGGCTTGCTTGCTTTGCAGCATCGTGGTCAGGAAAGCTGTGGTATTGCCGTTACCGATGACGGTGTAATAGATTATCATAAGGATATGGGACTTGTTACCGAGGTTTTTAATAACCGTATTCTTGACTCTTTGCAAGGTCAGATGGGTATTGCTCATGTCCGTTATTCGACTGCCGGTGGCTCTGTGCTTGAAAATTCACAACCTCTCGTTATGCGTTATGTCAAGGGTACGCTTGCTGTGGCTCACAACGGCAACCTTACCAACGCCCTCGAAATTCGCAGTCAGCTTGAACAGACAGGTGCTATTTTTCAGACCACTATTGACTCTGAGGCTATCTGTTATGTTATTGCAAGAGAAAGACTTAAATGTCATTCTGTTGAGGAGGCAGTTGCCCGCACAATGAGGGTTATTAAGGGTGCATATTCTCTGCTTGTTATGAGTCCGAGAAAACTTATTGCCACCCGTGACCCACATGGTTTTCGTCCTCTTTGCATGGGTAAATACAATGATTCCGTAGTGTTTGCAAGCGAGAGTGCTGCTCTTGACGCCTGCGGAGCAAAGTTTATTCGTGATATTGAACCCGGCGAAATTGTTGTGGTGGATAATAATGAAATCCGCAGTATTAAGCCGGACTTTGGAGAAGAAAAAAAGCAGTCGCTTTGTATTTTTGAATATATTTATTTTGCCCGCTCCGATTCCTTTATTGACGGCATAAGCGTTTATGAGGCAAGAAAACAGGCAGGCAGAATTTTGGCAAGGGAGTTTCCTGTTGATGCCGATATGGTAGTCGGCGTGCCCGAGTCGGGTATTGACGCAGCTATCGGTTACAGCGAGGAATCGGGAATCCCTTATGAAAAAGCTATTGTAAAAAACAGCTATATAGGCAGAACTTTCATTAAACCCAGTCAGAAAGAGCGTATGAAGAGTGTGCGCATAAAGCTGAACCCTATTGCCGATAAAATCAAGGGTAAGCGTGTTGTTATTATTGATGACAGCATTGTGCGTGGTACTACTGTTGACAGAATCGTCACTATGCTCCGTGAAGCAGGTGCAAAAGAAGTTCATATGCGCATCAGTTCGCCCCCTTTTATGTGGCCATGCTACTACGGTACGGATATTCCGTCAAGAGGAGAGCTTATCGCCTGCAACCATACGGTTGAAGAAATCCGTCAGCTCAGCGGTGCGGATTCGCTTGGTTATTTGCCCGCAGACAGCTTGCGTGAAATGCTCCACAATGCTCCGATAGGCTTTTGTGACGCTTGTTTCAGCGGTAATTATCCTGCTGAAATTACCAAAAAGACCTTTAAGGGCAAAGAGCGTGGCGGTATGAATTTTGATAAGAAATGCTGATAATTCTAAATTCTGAAAGGATTTACTAATATGATTAAGGATACCTATGAATCACCTTTGTCTGCAAGATATGCAAGCAAAGAAATGAAATATATCTTTTCTCCCGATATGAAATTCCGTACTTGGAGAAAACTTTGGATTGCTCTTGCTGAGGCTGAAATGGAACTTGGACTTCCTATCACTCAGGAGCAGATTGACGAGCTTAAGGCTCATGCTGACGATATTAACTATGAGGTTGCTCAGGAGAGAGAAAAACTTGTTCGTCATGATGTAATGTCACATGTTTATGCTTACGGTGTACAGTGCCCTAACGCAAAGGGTATTATTCACCTTGGCGCAACTTCTTGCTATGTAGGCGACAATACAGATATTATTATTATGACAGAGGGCTTAAAGCTCATCAGAAACAAGCTCATTACAGTAATTCGTAATCTTGCTAAATTTGCAGATGAGTACAAGGCTCTTCCTACACTTGCATTCACACATTTTCAGCCTGCTCAGCCAACAACAGTAGGCAAGAGAGCAACTCTTTGGTTACAGGAATTGCTTATGGACCTTGAAGATGTAGAGTATCAGCTTTCAAAGGCTAAGCTGCTCGGCTCAAAGGGTACAACAGGTACTCAGGCAAGCTTTTTGGAGCTTTTCGAGGGCGACCACGAAAAATGTAAGGCACTCGACAAGAAAATTGCTCAGAAAATGGGCTATAATTCTTGCTTTGCCGTTTCAGGTCAGACCTACTCAAGAAAGCTCGATTCTCAGTTTTTAAATGTACTCGCAGGCATTGCCCAGAGTGCGTCTAAATTCTCAAACGATATTCGTCTTTTACAGCACCTTAAAGAGGTTGAAGAGCCGTTTGAAAAGAATCAGATCGGTTCATCGGCAATGGCTTACAAGCGCAATCCTATGCGTTCGGAGCGTATCGGCTCACTTTCTCGTTATGTAATGTGTGATGTATTAAACGGTTATTTCACAACTGCTACACAGTGGTTTGAGAGAACTCTTGATGACTCGGCTAACAAGCGTTTGAGTATTCCTGAGGCATTCCTCGCTGTTGACGGTATTCTTTCACTTTACGCAAATGTTGCCGACGGTCTTGTGGTATATCCAAAGGTTATTGAACAGCGCCTCAGAAAAGAGCTGCCGTTTATGGCTACCGAAAATATTATGATGGACGCAGTTAAGTACAGAGGTGCTGACAGACAGCAGCTCCACGAGAGAATTCGTGTTCATTCAATGGCTGCATCTAAGGTTATTAAGGAAGAGGGCGGCGAAAACGACCTCTTAGAGAGAATTGCCAACGATGAGGCTTTCGGCGTAACTTTAGAGGATCTCGAAAAGATTTTACAGCCTGAAAAATATACAGGCAGAGCAAAAGAGCAGACCGAGGATTTCCTCGCAGAAATGGTACAGCCTGTTCTTGATAAATATGCTGACATTGAGTCAGACAAGCCTGAAATCAATGTATAAAACTAATACATTTGTATTTATATATTAAGGAGTTTTACAAATTATGGTTAAAGCAATAGTAGGTGCAAACTGGGGAGATGAAGGTAAGGGTAAAATTACCGATGTTCTCGCAAATGACAGTGACATTGTAATTCGCTTTCAGGGCGGTGCAAATGCAGGTCATACTATCGTAAATGAATATGGCAAGTTTGCTTTGCATCAGCTCCCATCCGGTGTATTTCATCAGAATATTACTAATATTATTGGCAACGGCGTTGCTTTCAGCGTTGAAAATTTCGTAAAAGAAATCGCTGAGCTTGAGAGCAGAGGAGTACCAAAGCCAAAGATTATTATTTCAGACAGAGCGCAGATAGTTATGCCTTATCATGTTGCTTTTGATTGTTACGAGGAGGAGCGCCTCGGCAAAAATTCCTTTGGCTCTACAAAGAGCGGTATTGCTCCGTTCTATTCAGACAAATACTCAAAAATCGGTTTCCAGATTAACGAGCTTTACGATGATCCTGATTCTCTCAGAGAGAAAATCAGACACGCTCTCGGCATTAAAAATGCTATTCTCAAGAATCTCTACAACAAGCCTGAGATTACAGAGGAAGAAGTATTTGATAAGTTAATGGAATACAAAGAGGCACTTGCTCCTTATGTTGGAGATACTTTTGAGTTTATTCATAATGCGCTCAAAGATGGCAAGAATATTCTTTTGGAGGGTCAGCTTGGCTCACTTAAGGATACTGACTTTGGTATCTATCCAATGGTTACATCTTCAAATACAATCGCCGGCTACGGTGCAGTAGGCGCAGGTATTCCGCCATACGAGATTAAAGAGGTTATCACTGTTGTTAAGGCTTACTCAAGTGCAGTAGGCGCAGGTGAATTTGTTTCTGAAATCTTTGGTGAAGAGGCAGACGAGCTCAGAAGAAGAGGCGGCGACGGCGGCGAATTCGGTGCCACAACAGGCAGACCTCGCAGAATGGGTTGGCTTGACCTTGTGGCTACTCGTTACGGCTGTAAGGTACAGGGCGCTACTCAGGTAGCATTTACTGTTCTTGATGTTCTCGGCTACCTTGACGAAATTCCTGTATGCGTTGGTTATGAGCTTGACGGCGAAGTTATCGACTACTTCCCATCTACAACAAAGCTCAAGAGATGCAAGCCTATTCTCAAGAAATTAAAGGGCTGGAAATGCTCAATTTCAGGCATTAAAGAGTACGACAAACTTCCTAAGGAATGTCGTGACTATATTGAATTTGCAGAAGAGCAGATTGGTGTGCCGATTAAGATTGTATCTAACGGCCCATCAAGAGATGATATTATTTACAGATAAACAAAGGCTGGTAATGTAATGGAAAACAAAGAAAGAGTAATTGTCCTCGACTTTGGCGGACAGTATAATCAGCTTATTGCAAGGCGAGTTCGTGAGTGCAATGTGTATTGTGAAATACTGCCTTACACAGTCAGCCTTGACAAAATTAAAGAATTAAATCCGACCGGTATTATTTTTACCGGCGGTCCTAACAGCGTGTACGATGAAAGCTCACCGCACATTGCAAAAGAAATTTTTGAGCTTAATATACCGATTCTCGGCATTTGCTACGGATGTCAGCTTATGGCATACACCCTCGGCGGTGTTGTAACTGCTGCCACAGATAACTCGTCTTGTGAGTATGGCAAGACAATGACTAACTACAATAAAAACGATGTTATCTTTGCAAATGTGCCTGAGCATGGTATTTCTTGGATGAGCCATCGTGACTATATCAGCACAGTTCCTGACGGATTTTCCGTTACTGCAACAACAGCTGTTTGTCCTGTTGCAGCTATGAGCTGTCCTGAGAAAAAACTCTACGGTGTGCAGTTCCACCCTGAAGTAAATCATACTGAAAACGGTAAAGATATGCTCCGTTCTTTTCTTTACGATGTTTGCGGTTGTAGGGGCGAGTGGCAGATGGATAGCTTTATTGACACCACTGTTGCTAAACTTAAAGAGCAGATTGGCGATAAGGGTGTTGTGCTCGGCCTTTCGGGCGGTGTTGATTCATCAGTAGCAGCCGCACTTTTAAGTAAGGCGGTTGGCAAGCAGCTTACATGCGTTTTTGTAGATCAGGGACTTATGCGTAAAGACGAGGGCGATTTTGTAGAACAGACTTTTACAAAGCTCTTTGATATGAATTTTGTCCGCATTAATTGTCAGGAAGAGTTCCTCTCAAAGCTCAAGGGCGTTTCAGAGCCTGAGGCAAAGAGAAAGATTATCGGTACAGAATTTTATAATGTGTTCTGGAATAAGATTCGTGAAAGCTACGGCAGCGGCTATTTTGCACAGGGCACAATTTATCCTGACAGAATCGAGAGTGGCAAGGGTGATGCTGCAAAGATTAAGACCCACCACAATCAGGTTGAAGTTCCTCAGGATATCACATTTGAGGGCATTATTGAGCCTTTGCAGGATTTATTTAAGGACGAAGTGCGTGTAGTTGGCGAAAAACTCGGACTTCCGCACGAGCTTGTATGGCGTCAGCCGTTCCCGGGCCCGGGACTTGGCGTTAGAGTAATCGGTGAGGTTACAGCAGAAAAGGTTAAGATTTTGCAGGAGGCAGACGCTATCCTCAGAGAAGAAATGGATAAGTGCGGCTATGCATCACAGATGAGCCAGTTCTTTGCAGTCCTTCCGGGCGTAAAGACAGTAGGTGTAATGGGTGACTCCCGTACCTATGACGAGCTCGTTGCAATCAGAGCCGTAACTACCGATGACTTTATGACAGCCGATTGGGCAAAAATCCCATATGATATCCTCGGCAGAGTTTCAAGCCGAATCATTAATGAAGTTGAACATGTAAATAGAGTAGTTTACGATATAACCTCAAAACCACCGGGAACAGTGGAGTGGGAATAATTTCACACCCGTGAAAAAGCCTTATTTTACTGGGCTTTTGCCGATTGTATATGCTTTTTGGCAACAAAATGGCAACATAATTTGAATTATTGTAAAAGTAAAGAGCTAACTGATTTGTATAGTCAGTTAGCTCTTTTTGATTAGTTGGAATTATACCCAAATTTTTTGTTGCGAGACATCATTACTTCTTTCCAAAAACTTTCTCGCAAGATTATTGTCTCATCTGATGTGAACATAGGGTGAATTTCCAAAAGTGTAAATTTGAAATTCTTTTCCACATAGTCATACCCTTTTTGCTCTACTAAAGCACAAAGTTCTTTGTTACCACCATGCCCATTGGCACAATACTGGCTCCAACGAGACCAAATTCCACAATCTCCATAGGCAGAACCAATATAACGCTTTCCATTTTCAGTGTCGGAAAGCATATAGATGCCTTTTATACTCTCTAGTGCGCTTTTCCAATCTTGAGGGTTGCGGTTGATAATTGTTTTTATCGTTGCAAATGGAAAGTCAATTTGCTCATAACCGGGGAAAATGTGACTTGAATATGATTTGTCTAAAACTTCTACGACTTCAATTACATCATAGTAATTCTCAAAGAAAAATGCACTGCCACGTGGTGTATTGATGTTTTTAACTTTCAATCTGCCTATGAAATCTTTGTATTCATCACAGAGACGGATGTCATAATGATCAGGATATGTATTTAATATTTCAAATATACCGCCGAATAAGAAAGTCCCTTTTTGAGGGTAATAATCAATAAACGATATAACATATCTTCTGGTAAAGCGATTAGTTTTTTCACTTCGCCAAGTGTTCCATCCCACCCAATAATCAAAATTCTCAATAAAATCATCCAGTGGATTTGTATTTCCATTATACTTTGCAATATGCATTTTGTAATTAGATGGGCAATCAATAGGCATGATTTGGTTTAATCTAATCATATAATTCACTTCCAAATTCAATTATCTTTCAACTGATCCTTAATTATTTTAACTATTGCATCGCTGAAATTCTGTGACGGTATTTTTACAAAACCGGAAGTTTCATCATACTTCGGATAATTGTAGCGCCACTTGTCATATTCGTCACGGTTAATGTCTCCGTTATGATATTTCTCGGATTGTTCAGCCCACGCAGCGAGCATTTCCGAAAGCTCGGCAGCGTCCGTCCCCTTGCGAGGGTCTGCATACATTGAAACACCGTTTTCAGTCTTTAATATTGTCAATCCGTATCTGTCCTCTAATGTAAACAAGGTGTGCATTACCCCTATGTAGCTGTCAATGTCGGGAACAGAAAGAGCCTGCGGAGATATGCCAAAAATCTCTGCAAGTTTATTTGTTAAATCAGCTTTAGGTGTTCTTGAGCCGGATTCATACTGTGCCATACGAATGTCAGCAGTCTTTTCAGGAAATCCGACCACCTGTCCTAAATATTTCTGTGTCATTCCGCAAAGATTACGAAAGAATCTTATTCTCTCTCCGATTGCCATAAAATACGCTCCTTACTTATGTAATGTGCAATCAGTATATCATATATGTTTAGTATATGTCAAGCAACATAAAACAAAAAAGGTTAATATTTTTGCGAAAACCACTTGACATAACGGAATATGTTTAGTATAATCATTAAGCAAATAGCGTTAAGCTGTTTACGAAAATTGAATAACCGTCATACATCACGGTAATGGTGTATCCGCTCGGGCAAATCGGAATGCGGTCAGAAAGTTCTCCGACACTAAATAAACAAACTAACAAGAATTGAAAGGAGGTTTCAGTATGAGTACAACATTTATGAAAGTACAAGATGTTGCCGATGAATTAGGTATTTCAAAATCTTATGCCTATAAAATCGTGCAGCAGCTTAACGAAGAGTTAAAAGCACAAGGCTTTATAACAATTTCAGGACGAGTAAACAAACAATATTTTACAGAACGCACCTGTTACGGTGCCGACAAGAAAGAGAGGTAAATTTATGGCAGTATATAAAGAAGATAAAACAAATACTTGGCGAGTTTTCTATCGCTATACCGATTGGAATGGCGAACGAAAGCAATCACAAAAACGTGGATTCAAAACAAAACGTGAGGCTCAGGCGTGGGAAAGAGAACAGCTTAATAAGCTTGGTGGAGATTTGGATATGAATTTCTAGAGTTTTGTTGAACATTACTCTGAAGATATGCAGACTCGACTTAAAGAAAACACTTGTGAAACCAAGAAACATATTATTGAAACAAAACTTGTTCCATATTTCGGTAAGTTGAAGATGTGCAATATTACTGCACAGCAAATTATCACTTGGCAAAATGAACTTATCAATTACAAGGATGATAAAGGCAAGCCTTATTCGCCGGTGTATTTGAAAACAATTCACAATCAGTTGTCTGCAATCTTTAATCACGCAGTCAGGTACTATAATTTGAAAGAAAATCCTTGCCAGAAAGCAGGAAGTATGGGCAAAAAGAAAAATCGTGAAATGCTCTTTTGGACAAAAGACGAATATCTTAAATTCGCCGATGTGATGATGGATAAGCCTTTATCCTATTACGCTTTTGAAATGCTCTATTGGACGGGTATTCGTGAGGGCGAGTTGTTGGCATTAACGCCTGCGGATTTCGATTTTGAAAAGCAGACTGTCACAATCAACAAGTCATTTCAGCACTTGAATGGCAGAGATATTATAACTTCACCGAAAACAGAGAAAAGTAACCGCACAATTCAGTTGCCGAAGTTCCTTTGTGATGAAATGCAGGATTATCTGAAAATGCTTTACGATGTGGGGTTGGAGGACAGAGTGTTTCCAATTACAAAAAGCTATCTGCACAGAGAAATGGACAGAGGCGCAAAAGAAGCAGGCGTAAAAAGAATCCGTATTCACGATATCCGCCACAGCCACGTTAGTTTGCTGATTGATATGGGATTCTCTGCAACGGCTATTGCAGACCGTGTGGGACATGAAAGCATTGATATAACTTACAACTATGCACATTTGTTCCCATCAAAGCAGGCTGAAATGGCGGATAAGTTAGATATGGAAAGGGGCGAGTAAAATGTCACTTAAAAATAGAGATGAGCATAACCGCTGGAGAAACAAAACCGTAGCGTTTCGTGTATCGCCGGAGGAGGACAAACAAATTGAAACTTATGTACGGCTTTCAGGACTAACTAAGCAGGATTATATAACAAGGCGACTCACGCACAGGGATATAGTTGTGCAAGGCAATCCGAGAGTATTCAAGGCTTTGCGAAACCAGCTTGCCGATGTACTGTCGGAATTACAGCGAATAGAAGCCGGCGGGGAGGTAAATGATGAGTTGCTTGATGTAATAGAAATGATTGCCGATATTCTCGGCGGATTGAAAGGAGAGGATAACAATGGAGAATAAAAAAGAAATGACCGCCCCGAATGTATCTGTTGGCGCAGATACGGAGCAGTCAATTCAAAAATGTACTGACATTAGTATAAACGATAACGATGAAAATATCAAGGATTTGGACGAAAGTTTTCGTGTAATGCAAAGAGAAATGCTGAGGCAAATGGATCCGTCCTATATGAAAACCGTTTCAATGAGCGAGTTATACGATACCGTGTATCAAAGCAATCCGCCGCTTATAGATGGCTTGCTTTACCCTGGCACATATATTTTTGCGGGAGCGCCAAAACTCGGTAAAAGTTTTCTTATGGCACAGCTTGCTTACCATATCAGTACGGGTACGCCGCTGTGGAACTTTCCTGTCCGTAAAGGAACAGCATTATTCCTTGCGCTTGAAGATGATTACCTCCGCTTGCAGGAACGCTTGTATCGAATGTTCGGAACGGAGAGTGCGGACAACCTGCACTTCTCTGTTTCGGCCAGTCAGATTGGTAAAGGACTTGATGAGCAGTTGCAGGGGTTTGTTACCGAACACCCCGACACAAAACTCATCATCATTGACACGCTCCAAAAGGTGCGTGAGGTTGGCGGCGATAGTTACAGTTACGCCAATGATTATGATATTATAACAAGGCTTAAAAAATTTGCGGATAGTTACGGAATATGTCTGCTGCTTGTTCACCATACACGCAAGCAGAATGCCGATGATAAATTTGATATGATTTCGGGAACTAACGGATTGCTTGGCGCCGCTGACGGAGGCTTTATTCTTCGTAAAGAAAAGCGCACAAGCAATGCCGCCACGCTTGAAGTATCAGGCAGAGACCAGCCCGATCAAAAGATTTATCTAAACCGCAATCCCGAAACGCTTGTATGGGAGCTTGAAAAAACAGAAACGGAATTATGGAAGCAACCGCCAGAGCCGTTACTTGAAAATATTGCTGATAAAATCACAGGAGAAAAATCAGAATGGCAAGGCACTCCCACAGAACTTGTAGACTTTCTCGGTGTTGATATGAAAGCAAACGCCTTGACGATGAAGCTGAATATCAATGCCGGGCGTTTGTTCAATGAATACGGAATCCGTTATCAGAACAAACGCTGTCACGATGGGCGCAGGGTAAGCCTTGCATTGGAACAGCGTGACGATGCGTGACGGTCGTGTCGATGTTTTTGACTGTAGTGAAAAGACCGTCACCATCGACACACATCGTCACGGATAAAGTTTAGCGGAGTGTGCAGAGAGCGCCTTTTCAAAGGCGGCTCTTTGCCCTTCGGAGAACGCAAAACCTGCTTGCAGGTTGCATTTTTGATGGGTTTGCCTGTCAAAAGTGCTTTTGCGTTACTTTTGACAAAAGTAACAAAACCGAGAACGGTCAAATTTAAGAGATTGGAGGTATATAAAATGGAGAAAACGATAAGTATAGAGGTCGGTAAAGGTTCGCAAGCACACAATAGCCGTAAGTTCAAGGCTTCAAATGTAGACGCCGAACGCACACAAAACAATGTCTGTTATTGCAATGAAAATATCCGTAAGGTATATCACGAACTATTTGATGACGCCGTAAAAAGATACAACGATAAGCAGACAAGAGCCGACCGAAAAATAGATGATTATTATGAAAAAATACGCACGGGCAAGCAAGAAAAATTGTTCCACGAGATTGTTGTGCAGATTGGAAACAAGGATGATACCAATGTTCAAGGGGAGCATTGCGAGCTCGCAGGAAAAGTTTTAGATGAATATTACAGTGGATTTATAGAGAGAAATCCTCAACTTCGAGTGTTCTCGGCACACTTGCACTTGGATGAAGAAACACCCCATCTGCATATAGATTTTGTCCCCTTTATGACAGGCAGTAAGCGTGGATTGGATACAAGGGTAACGCTGAAACAAGCGTTGGCTATGCAAGGTTTCAAGGGCGGAAGCCGTGAAGAAACCGAGTGGAGCCAGTGGGTACAATCCGAAAAAGAAGTCCTTGCAGACGTAATGAAGCGGCACGGGATTGAGTGGCTTCAGGTTGGAACGAAGCGTGAACACTTGTCTGTTCTTGATTATAAAAAGCAGGAACGAGAGAAAAAAATCATCGCTCTTGAAGATAAACTTGCCGAGAAAAAAGACGAGTTTCGCGTTATGGCTGACCGTATTGAAAATTTCGATAACGGCGAAAGAGCCTTACAAAAACTTGATGAAAGCATAATGAACGAGCCTGAATATCAAGTGTCCGAGCCGCCTGCAATGATGTCGGCGAGGAGTTATAAGGCAAAGTTTGTTGAGCCGCTTGTGGCTCGATTAAAGTCTCTAATCAGCACCTTATTCGCACGATATTTCAAGGCGATTGACAGTTATAACAGGCTGAATGTTACGAACGCAAATCTTTACCGAGAGAATGAAAAACTCTCTAAAATTAACGGCAAACTCACCGAAGAAAACACGAGGCTGCGAGCCGAAAACAAAGATTATTCATTGCTTCGTAAGGTATTCGGTTATAAACAAATTGACGATTTACTTGAACGGGCAAGGAATATTAAAGGTCGCAAGCGTGACGATTTACGCTCAAGATAAATAAATTTTTGGAGGTAAAACAAATGGCAAAGACGATTTTTGAAAAAGCAGGCGGTACTTACACACAGGTGGGCGACTATATGTTGCCCGATTTATTACCGGCGGAAGAAGAAAAGGAAGCGAATATCGGTATTTGGGCAATGCAGCACAAACGATATTTGAAGCAACACCATAAAGTGCTATATTATAATTTGCTGACAAGCGGTAAGCTCAATTCATATCTTGTAGATATTGAACAGCAGGCTCAACACCTCTTTTCTCGGCTAGTAAATGACCTCGCCGAAAAAGGAAATGTAACCGAAGAACTCAAATCAACCGATATGATGTTGTGGGTGCAAAAGATGAATAATATTCGTAATCGTGCAACGGAAATTGTAAATGCGGAATTGATTTACACGGTATAAACACAACGATGGCAGGGAGCAATCCCTGCCGATTTTTTGTTGCTTAAAAACAGTTGACTTATTTGCGGATTAAACGTATAATTAAACTGTATAAATATAGTCTGCGATATGTGCAATTTAATATCGAGGGTGCATTATGATTACAGATAAAATTGGTAATAGAATACGAGAGTTAAGAAGTCGTACCGGATTGAGTCAAGAAAAATTTGCTCAAAAAATAGGTATGGACAGAACTTATTTTGCAAGCGTTGAACTCGGTAAACGCAATATTTCAATTGTCAATATTGAAAAAATCGCAAACGGCTTAGATGTATCACTTTCCGAGTTTTTTAAAGATATTTGAATCCAGTCCGATTTAATGGATGATATTTAATTTATAATTAAGTTAGAATAAATCAGCGGAGGAATTACAATGAGTGCAACTGAAACAACATATAAAACCTCATTGATAAACAATAGACGTTACTTAGGTAATAAATATAAGTTACAATATAAAACAAAAATTGTAAAAATTAATAGGTAAATGTATGAAAGACAATTTTAGCAAAACATTATATGTTGTAAAATGGAATAGTGATCATCAAACTATAATTACCAGCGGCTGGCAAATTAACGCTATAAGGCATAGTGAAAAAAAGTGGTATAATGGTGAATCACAGATGAGGGTTTTACGAAAAGCCACTGACGAAGATTTTGAAAAGATGGAAGTGATACCATAAATGAAAAAAACAACGTATCTTTCATCAATTATATCAGCACTTAACAAATTAAATGGTATGGGATCGTTAAATGAAATATATGACGTGATTGAGAAAGAAGGACGATTGAGTTATATTTTTTCCAACCCTAATTGGAAAGATAATGTAAGGGCGACAATACAAAGACATTGTATCCAGACGAAATCTTACAGAGGAAGCGAAGATTTATTTCGCTCAGTATATGGATTGGGTGAGGGTTACTGGAAATTCAAAAATTTTGATTCTTCAGAATATGATAATCCTATAATCGATCGACAACTGAAAATGATTGCAAATTTAGATATTTCAAATACAGAAAAAGAAATGATAATAAAATCCAGAATTGGACAAGGAATCTTCAGAGATAGGATAATACAAAAATATGAACATTGTATAATCACCGGAATTAATGATAACCGTTTGTTATTAGCAAGCCATATTAAGCCTTGGCGTTCAGCTTCAAATTACGAACGATTAAGTTCGGAAAACGGACTATTATTATCCCCATTATATGATAAGCTTTTTGATATTGGGTTAATTACTTTTGATGACAACATGAAGGTTTTGATTTCTAATAAATTAAGCTCTGAAAATGTTTCTAAGATTAATATTGATACAAATAAGATATATATTAACAATCCTTCAAATGAAATGGTAATAAACATGAGATATCATAGACAAAATATTTTTGTAGAATAATATCGAAAAATATTATTTTAACTGATATAAGGATGATTTCCAATAGCATAAAATTGAATAATAAATAATTGAACGTGATTTTTCTTTCGAACAATCGTTTGGCAGATATTCCTAATTAAAAAATGGCATCTGACTATCTTCTTGAAAATGAAGTTGCAGAAGATTGCTGTGTGTCTGAAATAGCCGAATGTCTCATAGTTGATGATGACACTATTGTTGCAGGAATTAATGAAGAACTCGGCATAAATGTTTCTGATATGCAATCGGCCCGTGCTGCTTTGGAGGATACACGCTATCAGAGATTACAGCACCTTATAGATACTAAATTTACTGATGACAAGATATTGTCACTTTTGGATTGCTTTGAAACCAGAAATGATGATGAAATCAGAAGTATGGTTACCGATAATGCTGATGTACCTACGATTTTTGAATATGTGCTTGGTATTTTGTGGTACAAAGCAAGTGAAAGGCACGGTAAGATTCTTGATTATATGAAGCTCTCGCTGGACGCTGATTTACTACCTAAAACTCACGCAGCCGGTGGCGAGGCAGATATAGTTTATGAATATGAGGCAACCGATTACTATCCTGAACATACACTTTTGCTCGAAGCAACACTTGCCGACAGTACAAACCAACGTAGAATGGAAATGGAGCCTGTATCAAGGCATTTGGGCATGCATTTAATACGCACCAGTAATATGAATTCTTATTGCGTATTTGCTACCAATTATCTTGACATTAATGTAATTGCTGATTTTAGAAGCAGAAAAACAACACCGTTTTACGATCCGCAAGATTATTCCAAATCCGTAAACGGAATGAAAATTATCCCGCTGCAGACCTCTGAACTGAAAAAGATTGTGTCAAGCGGAAAAACGTATAAGCAATTATATCCGATTTTTGAAGCGGCGTTCAATTCTACCATGCCACCGCACGAGTGGTATATTGTAAGCGTAAGAAACATAATTTAAATAAAGCAAAATTTATTTGTTAAGTTTAGGAGAATATAATTATGGCTGATATATTTCAAAATGAAAATGAGACATATGAGATTGATGTGCCAAAAGAAAAACGATATTTAAATACAATGTCATATGACTATTCAGTACAATATTTGTATGACCTTATGAAAAAAGGAAAAATTATTCTCGAGGTGCCTTTTCAACGTAAACAAATTTGGAAAAGTGACAAGGCTTCATCATTAATTGAATCAATTATTATGAATGTTCCTATTCCTCCTTTGTACTTTGCTGAAGAAGAAAATGGAAACTGGCTTGTTTTAGATGGTTTGCAAAGATTGTCAAGTATAAAAAATTTTTATGATAATGAATTTTCCTTAACCAAATTGGAAGTTTTAACAGAATTAAACAAACGAAAATACAAAGATTTACCGCCTAAATCAAGAAGTTTATTAGATGATGGAATGCTTCGTGTTAATGTTATCAAAAAGGATTCTCACAGAGATATTAAATATGACATATTTATGCGTTTGAATCGTGGCGCTGTTACTTTAAATTATCAGGAATTAAGAAACTGTATGTATCGTGGCAATTTAAATGATGCTGCAAAAGAGTTGTGCGAAGAAAATTCTGATTTCTTAAGCATATTAAAACAAAAGAAGCCACATCAAAGATATCTTGATGTTGAGTTTGTTATTCGTTATTTCGCAATAAGTGATAATATTGCCTTGGATTCTAATGGTGATGTTTATTTGGATGGATACAAAGGCAAATTGGTTCAATATTTAAACGAATATATGGATGCTCACAAAGATTGCACCCTTGAAGAAAAACAAAAGTATAAAGATAGATTTAATTCCACAATAGAAAAAGTAGTGGCAGTGTTCGGTGTGGATGAAGCTTTTAGAGATATCAGCACTAATAATACTAAGATATATAAAACCATAGCAGATTTTGTAATGCCGAGTCTTGAACGAATGAGCAAAGAGTATGTTAAAAATAATAAAGAACTTATTTATAATCGCCTTGTAGAGTTTCTAAAAAATGACGATATTCAAGAATCGCTCTCAAAAAGGACATCTGACAAGGATATTGTAAATTTGAGATTGAAAATGTGGTTTAAGGAGTTTGAGGATGCCATATCATTATGAAGCAACCACGGATTTTGAAAACAGTATATCTGAGGCAGATACACTTTTAGAATTAGCAACTTCTGATGATAACAATCGTGTTTTATTTTTAAAACTTGCCATAATATCGGCAGTAACAAAATTTCAGGTTTTTGTAGAAAAGGTACTTGAAGAGTTTCGTTATGAGTTAAACGATAAGCCAAGTCAAAATCTTTCAACATATATGAAATTGAATTCATTAAGGCTCAGCTTAGACGAGGGAAATGCCCTTATTGGTCTAACAAAACACAACCATTTTACAGAAGAAAAGAGAAACAACATTGTTCGATACATACAGTCAATATCTTATATATTAGATGATAATTATCTTATTAACGATGACTTTCAGTTTGCCACAAAATATCCATTAGGAAGAACAGGCAAAAAGGAGTTGGTCAATTTGATGAAGCAAATTGACGGCGATGAAAATCCTTTTGCGAGTTTTGGAAACGAAAGATTTGATAATCTTGACTCTGTTTTGCAAACACGACACAATATCATTCATCAGGATCGTTTTAATGGTACTGAAACGACAGTAAAAGAGAGCGTAGATTTTTTGAAAGATTTAGTAATATATATTGATGGATATCTTTCATCTAAAATAAACTCTATTAATATAGGCATATAAAATATATTATATTGATAACAACTAATGATAGCTATTTGATAGCAAAAGTAAAACACCTCATAGAATTGAGAGAATCTGCAACAAATCAAATCATATCAAGTCAAAAATCCTAAGCAAAACCAGTTAATGTGTGTTTTGCACTTAAGAGTGATAGTAATGAAGGAAAACACAATGAATAGTGAAGTAATGTATTACTACACCGACTATAATACTTTTAAGTTGATACTTGCAAATGGTACATTACGATTCAAGGAAAGCACTTCTTCAAACGACAAATTAGACACTGTACAATTATATGATTATTTGTTGAAAATGGCAGAGGAAAAACTTAAAGAAACCAACTTAATACCAGAGCAAAAGTTTTATTTTGATATGTTGAAACACAATGGTGCTAAAAGCAATCGAATTTCTCTTGTGGCTTGTTTTACAAGCAAAGCAGATTCTCGTTTATTGTGGGATGCTTACACGATGCATAGAAAAGACAGTTCGGCAGAACGATATAATGGTGTGTGCATAGAAATAAATAAAACTCAACTATGGAATGCTATGAAGAAAAGTGGTTCTTTTTTCGATGTAAAAAAATGTGATAAGATTGTATATGGATTTGAAAAAATCAATCCACTTTTGGAGAGAATGCTTAAAACTTTTTCATCAGAGGTCGAAACGCTCTCAAAAGATGAAGACCAAACTCAAAATATCATAGCCCCGATACCGATTCCGTTTACTAAAAAAAATTGGTGTTAAAGAAGAGTATAGTTTTTCCAATGTTGCATTTGGTTGAAAACTTTGATACTGTTGCTCCGTATTTTAAGCATTCATTTTGGCGAGAAGAATGTGAAACGCGAGCACTTCTTTCTGTAAAAAAGGGTAGTGCCAATGTTGAGAGAATTCCTGCTTATGATGATGGAAGTAGGTATTTTGATTTGCCAATATCCTTGGATTGTATTAGTAAGGTGATTCCTGGTCCAGAATTGTCCAAGTTTGAGTTAGACGAATTAAACACTATTGGTGGGAAAATTCCTTTTTCAAACTTGCTTACTGTTCCGTCTAATGGGACGAATATAATAACAAACAGATAATAGTCACTTTTACATAAGCGGTTTTAGAATGGTATAAGCAATCTTGCAAAACCACTTGATTTTGGGTAATATGTGATTATATTATGTTTGTGCCTTGTGGCAACAAAAAATCGGATAGCGTAAGCTTTACCGATAATACAAATAATGTAAATACGCTCAGCTAAATCTCATAAACAAATGCGTTTGAGATTGATTTGCAGGTAGTGAGTGGGAATAAACTAAACATCCCCGAAAGCTTTAAAAGGCTTTCGGGGATGTTTTATATTGGTGCCTTAAGGCGTAAAAATACCCCCGGTTTTACTGGGAAAGAAAACGAGAAGAGGGAAAAAGAACGTGCGAGCACAAAGCAAGCCCTAAAAAGTTGTAAAAAAACAAAGCCTCCAAGTTCAATAGGTAATGGTTACCCGATTGATTAATACACCGTAACACGAAATCTTTATTACCAAATATGGTGTACTGAAAACAGAAAATTTACACGAGAAACTTGGTGTAAGCTAATGATAATATCTTTGTAAGACGAATATTAAATACTTTTAAATGAAATTTTCGGATAATGCGCTTTACGATACAAAACTTAGATTGAGTTGTTGCTTTGCATATTTGATATTTAAAGAGTTGAAATTGGAGTATGATGTTTGATGAAAAAGATAAAAAACAAAGCGGAGCTTTGCTTGCAGAGAAGGATTACTTGAACAACAGTTGTGCTTTTAATCATTACTTCAAAAATTATTTAAGAGATAAATAAGATTTTTTCTTGACTTTTTGAAACAACTTATATATAATATTGATTAGAAAAGAGGAGGAGCGAAAATGGCATTGTTTGATAATTTTAAGACGTTTGATTTCAGTGAAGGCGTTCCATACGTTTCTATAACAAGAAATGGCGTAACATTTAATAAAGCTGTTGTGATGAAACTAGGTTGTCCTGATTATGCTATACTACTTATAAATGATATAGACAAACAGATTGCAATTCAAGTTTCCACAGAAGATAATCCGAAATCAGTACAATTTTTTAAAGAAAAGAAATCTGGTTTAATATCTGTTAGATGGAATGGAAAGGATTTGATGAATACCATTACGGATATGATGGGCTGGAATCTTGAAGAAAAATCGTATAGGGCTGATGGTATCCTAATCAAAGAAGAAAATGCAATGCTCTTCGATTTTGCCCAAGCAAAAGAGGTTAATTAACTTAGCTGTTTTGGACTATGTAGTCCTTAACATAAAAAAGAGCCTTGCTAAATCGCAAGGCTCAGTGAGAAAGCACTCATAGTAAACTACCTATGCTATCTCCCTAGACAAGACTTAGTATACAATTTATGAGTGCTTTTTTCAAGTTATTTTTGGATTTGTTCCAAAAAAATCTTAAATTGAAAGGAGGAAGCACTCATAGAAGTTGTTAATAAAAATCCGAAAAGTGCGTCAAATGAGTACATTTATACGTCGTATATAACTCTAAAGAATGGCACAAAAATCTATGCAAAGCAGTATGAATTAAAAGCTTTTCGAATTCCAAAGTATGAAAAGAAACATCCAGCGTAGTTAGTTGTTTATTACAGGGCGTTGGTAGTTTCGCCCTCCGAAAGGAGGTGTAATACTTGTCAAGAAATAGAAATCTACATGTCACTCCTCACCCTAATGGCGGATGGCAGGTAAAGGGTGCTGACAATCTAAAAGCAACTGTAAGGACAAAAACTCAAGCAGAAGCTTATATTGCTACGAATGAACATTCCGAAGTGATTGTCCACGGTCAAAATGGTCGAATTCGAGAGAAAAATTTATTTGGTAGTGATCCGTTTTCGCCTAAGGGGCAATATAGACTTTTGATACTGTAACAATATGAAGCCAAAAATAACGGAAGAAATAGCAGTAACAAATGTATCAAAAAACGCTAATACTCAACAAGTGAATTTAGTATTAAAACAAATTAAGCGAGTGGGAATAATTTTCAAGGATTTCATAGCGGCTGAAAGGCTCAAATAAAGCGGATTGATAGTATATATATCATCTTAAAGCAGAGCCACAGAAATACTAAATACCGAATTGATTTAAACCTAACAAACAGCGGTGGCAGGGAGATTAACACCTCTCTGCCATCTTTTTCTATCTTTTCAGATTATCTTGTAAATATTAGATTTTATGGTAAATTATATATGTAAAACTATATCTTTATGGGGGATACAAAAATGAAAGTTATCATTGAATGCGAAAATGTGGAAATAAAGTTGAAATAAATTCCTAACCATGCGGGAAGGTGGCATATTTTGAAAAATGTCTTTTAGAGAACGATTTCTCTATTTATGTCACCACAATTAAAGATGAGTTGCAACAAGATGTTGTTACGGATCTGGATGATGTTGATATATCTTTAAAATAAATCCGCATTCATTGCTATAAATATGGTGAGTATATCTACTTGGATTTTTAATTTACACAAGTTTTATATTGATGTACCTATAATTCAAGTACATAAAATTAGGAGTTAGTTATGAGAGTTCAATGGAATCAATTAGGATGTACTGAAAAGAATTACTTGCCCGGAATGAAACAAAGTTTTCGTTCTTATCATTCTGGATATATTTGTCCTCATTGCGGTTTAGAACTTTTCGGAGAATGGCACATATTCGATGGGGCAGATTACTTGGAATATTTTGCTTCTGACATTCCTGAGTATAAGCAGGAAGTCGCAAGAAAAAAGTGGATGAAGCAAATAAAATAGCAATTCCCGAAAACAAAAAAATGCAAGAAGAAGCGGTAGCTTTTTCTTTACTCAAAGAATGTCCCTGTTGTGGTGGTCTTCTTGAACACGAGCCAATGTTTTTTATCCAGGTTGAAACGGCTTGGGGTGGTGGAGATTGGGAAAGAGATAACTTTTTCTTCAAAAACAATGTGTGTCATTATGCTCCAAATTGGTCTATTCTTGGTACCGATGCTGCTTGTCAAGCCATATGGAAAGTCAATACTGTTGATAATATGTTTGACTATTTGCACGAGCAACAACAAGGGATTGGAGAAAAGAAGGCTGTTGTTGCGATTGCAGAACTGAGTGACCGATATGATACTCCTCTTTCTGTAAAAGTGAATCAAGAAAAAGTATCTATTATAAAATCTGATTCAAAAAAACTTCAAGAGTATTTTTTGAAAATAATCAACATAGAAAAGAATATTCATTCTGTAAAGCAAAGATTGTTCTTTTTGTTTTCGTTAAGTTATAAAGTGAACCAAGAAGCAACCCTTGCGCAGTTTTATCCGTTAATGTCTGAAAAGCAACATGTTTCTGATGCAATTGATGACTTGAATACGGAATTTCGCAGAAGATCAAATGAAATTACGGAACTTAAGCAACGCAGAGACCGTCTTCGCACCGTAAGTGCTGTTCCGCTGTCCGTTGCTATGCCAATTAAACCGATTGAACCCACGAAGCCTGTTTATGCAACGGCGAATCTGTTTAACAGGAAAAAGATAGCGGCGGAAAACGATGCAAAGACTGAAAGGTATAATGCTGAAGTAGCATTATATAATAAAGCATTGTTGGAATATTCTGCACTGTTGGATCCAGCAAAAAAACAGCAAGAAGAGTTGCGTGAAAAAGCAATTCAAGAAAGAGAAAAAGAAATCCTTGCTTTGGATGAAAATATTGCAGGGAAAACGATAGCACTTGAAGAATTTAAAAAAGAAATTGAGGTTCAACAAGTTGCCCTTGAAAGTAGTCTTTCGCAGTTGCAAAACAACACGGATTATCCCGCTGTTCAGTTAAAAATTAATTTAGAAAAAAAATAGCAACAGCATCAGAAGTGCTTGCGAGTTTGTTTAAACAAAAGAATCAACTTTATGCTACAGAGATTATTTTTGGTAAGTACCGTGATTTGGCTGCTATAACAAGCTTTTACGAATATTTGCTATCCGGACGTTGTGGAACTTTGGATGGCGTAAACGGATGTTATAATTTGTATGAATCTGAACTTCGAGCAAACATAATTATTAACAAATTGGATGCTATAGGCGATTCCTTAGAACAGATTAAGGGAAATCAGTATATGCTGTACTCACAGCTGAGCCAAATTAACACAGAATTGAGTTCTTTGAACGCCACTACCACAGCAATGCTTAATGGTATTCGGGATACGACTGAAATTTTCCTTGAGCATAGTGCGGTCATTGCACATAACAGCGCAGTTTCTGCTTATTACGCAAAAATAAACGCTGAAATTGCAAGCTCGGATCGCTACATAAGTATGATTTGTTGTTGATTTCCATTGCATCAAACCATAAAAAGATGTATAATACTCTCGACAGCGTGGCAACAATATGGCAACAAAAAATCGGATATCGTATGCTTTACCGATAATTCAAGTAATATAAATACTCTCTGATAAATTTCATAAATAAATGCGTTTAAGATTGATTTACAGGGAGCGAGTGGGAGTAACAAACAGTAATGCCGAAAGCCTGTATTTATGCAGGTTTCCGGCTTTTGTTTTTATTGCCTTTAGGCAGTTCTGCACGCAAGTGCAGAACAAACAACCACCCGCTATGCGGGTGCGCGTCGAATGTTATACAAAAAATTCTCCAATCTTGATACAATGAGGATGTTCAAGTCTTATTGTAGAAGAAAGGAGAATATTTATGGCAAATCAATATAATAGTTTATCACACACAAAGTGGTTATGCAAATATCACATAGTAATAGTACCAAAGTATAGAAGAAAAATAATATATAATCAGTACAGAAAAGACTTGCAAGAGATCATAAGAACATTGTGTAATACAAAGGTGTAGAAATACTTGAAGGACATATGATGCCCGACCATGTACATCTTCTTTTAAGTATACCACCAAGAGTCTGTGTGTCAAGTTTTATGGGGTACCTAAAGGGTAAAAGTGCACTTATGATGTTTGACAGACACGCAAATTTAAAATATAAGTTTGGCAATCGGCACTTTTGGGCAGAGGGTTATTATGTGTCGACAGTTGGGCTTAACGAATCAACAATAAGAAAATATATACAAGATCAAGAAAAAGCAGACATAGCCTTGGATAAATTAAGCGTAAAAGAATACGAAGATCCATTTGCTAAATAAACCCCTTAAGGGGTAGCCAAAGTGGCAAAAGCAATAAGGCTTGAACAAAGTGAAAGCCCGCGCCTTGAGACGCGAGCTGGTAACAGGGCTTATAGCCCCTGTGCAAACCACCCGTTTGACGGGTGGTTATGATTATTAAATGGTTTGCTCAATTTGTGGCGGAGTAAAGTTGAGCTTTTTGATAGAGAGTAGTATAAAAGAGAAGGGATAAAAGTGTTTAAGATTGCAATCTTACAAAAAAGAGCCATTAATGCGCAAATAGATAAGAATATTGAAAGTATCATTATGGCAATGAAAGAGGCTGCGGAAAATCATGCGGATATTCTTTTGCTGCCTGAATGTTTTGTTACAGGATATGATTTGCCTATGTCATACGAAAAAAGCATTGCAGATGATGATATAAGAATTGCAATAATATGTGAGAATGCTAAAAAATATAAAATTGGTGTGGTACTCACTGCATTTACAAAAGGTAATAAGCAACCACAAAACTCAGCTTTTGTTATTAATAAGTCGGGCGATATATTAATGAAATACTCTAAGGTGCATACCTGTGATTTTGCAGATGAAAGAAATGTTGAATCAGGTAAAGAATTTAAGGTGTGTGATTTTGAAGGAATACAATTAGGTATTATGATTTGTTATGACAGAGAGTATCCCGAAAGTGCAAGAATACTGATGCTAAAAGGTGCTGAAGTTATTCTTGTCTCAAATGATTGTGGTTCTATGCAACCAAGAATCAGAGCACTTTCTACAAGAGCATATGAAAATATGGTTGCAGTTGCTATGGCGAATCCGAATGGAGATAACGCCGGATGTTCTTGTGCATTTAGTCCAATTTGTTGGGATGAAAACGGAAAGTGTGTTGATAACACAGTTTTGTTGGCTGACGATAAAACTGAGGGGATTTTTTATGCTGAGTTTGATATGGAAGATATAAGAAAATACAGAAATCGAGAAATGTTAGGAAATACATTTCGTAAAGTAGAGGCGTACGAGCAATTACTAAGTGATGAAATCAAGCCACCTTTTATAAGAAATGGTCAGAATAGATAATTATGTAGGAGTTTGTTTTTTGCCGTTAGAATTAAAAAGAAGAATGGTACAATTTTAAAAGAACAATTCTTTAAAAAATACGGTCATAAATTTTATCTTTAAAAACTAAACTTTGCGTCAGATAATAAAAAATCCAAAGTCGATTTTAGTCGGCTTTGGGTTTTTGTTTATTCGTTATATGGTTTATAATAGGTGTCGAGTATGAGTTTGTAGAACTCGTCTTCGTTTATATGAAACTCTGTATATCGTTCGCCTTTTTTCAATTCACCGGGTACAGATACCATTGTCATATTCATACCGTTGTGGCTGAGCATATTCTGTGAAAGGTAACATATTTTAGACGGGTTTAGGTTCGTGCATGAGTATGGGGCAGAGGCGTTGAACAGACTTACAGGAGTTGTAATATCCTTTTTGGTCTGCGCAAGAACCGTATTCATAAATGAATCAAGGTAAACCTGCTGTCTTTGCATACGCTTGCTGTTTGCGTCTACGCTTTCCATATCTCTTGAACGAACAAAAGTTTCTGCATTCTTACCTTCAAGATGGTAGCTTTCACCCTCTTTAAAATCGCCTATGGTTTCGGGAGAAACAACATCAACTCCACCTACGGCATCATTAAGAGCTGATATACCGTCAAGGTCAAGCGCAAAGTATGAATTAATCGGAATGTTGTAGAAAAGTCTTTCAACGGCGGTAACCGTATTTGCACAACTTGACTCCTTGCCGTCGCCGTAAGCATATGAAAGACAAATCTGTTCGTTTACAGTTTCCACATAATAACCGCTTGCCGAATAAACCGCAACATCAGTCATTGTATCTCTTGAAATATTAATCAGTTTTGTTTCACCTGTTGAAGTGTCTATCGCAGCAAGAATGAGTACATCGGCTTGTCCATTTTCGCCTTTAATATCGCTTGCACTGTCAAAAGTGGACTTATCTATACCCATACAGAGAATGCTCGTCATACTATTGTTAAATTCATAGGTTTGTCCGTTATACACAACATACTGACCGCCGTTTTGCACAACGACATTTGACGGAGCGGATATTATGTTGGTATTATTAAGCAGCTCTTTTGAGCCGTTGTAGACAAACCAAACAAGCAGTCCGCTAACTATAATTACAAGAGAAAGAATTACGCTTACAATCGTGAGAATTACTCTTTGCCATCTTTTAAAGCGCCTTTTCTTTTTCTTCCTGACTTTTCGCTTTTCTTTAATAACTTTTTTTTGCTCTTTAGAACCCATTGCAGGATGAGTGCTTTTTACGAGCTCATCGTATTCCTGTAAATATTTTTCGTTGCCTGAGCTTTTTGTACTGCACTTATGAGCACTTCCTTTTGCAGGGCGTGAGCTTTGCACCAGCAGGGTATCTTCGGCATTTTCTGTATTTGAATGATGATGGTGGTGATGATGATGACTATGACTTCTATGAGCCTTAGTGAATATATAATCATCTATATCATCATTTATACTGCGTTCGGCGTATTTTACCTCGCCGAGTTCACCGTCGCTTGCCACGCCCTCCTCGGTTTGAGGCGGCAATTTGCTTGAGTAGCTGTATATATCATCAAAGTTATTAGTTTTGTTGTCAGCAGTATTTTCCGCATTACTGCTGTTTTCACTGCTATTTTGTGAGTTCATCCTTTATTAACACCCCCTGTAAAAGAAGTCTTCCTTCACCCGAATTTAAACAGGTGCTGAGTGTAACAATTTTATCGTTTGTTGTCAGCTCAAGATTATCTCTTACAACTTTTGTGAATGACCTTGGATTCTGTATATAATCAAGGTACTCCTGAAATACCTCGTCCTTATCAAAATCAAAGGAGTTCATAATGTGTCTGTCATCATATGAATATACCGAGGCGATACGATAGGTTAGTTTGTGCTTAGGTCTGTAAATATAAAAATATTCGTGATTGTTAAAAAAGTCACTATCGGTAAATTTATACAGATCGGCAAACATACTTCCGTCTGCCATATTGTGACCATAGAGCACCGTTACCCTGTCGTGCATATAAATGGAATTGCAGTACTGCGAATATATCGAGCCTGAAAAGCTGTAATTTCCGTAAATATCATGGTCGAGATAAAAATTATCATTACTGTTGCTTCTGCATACTGGATAATTTATATTGGTATCGGGAATATATATCCACGAATAAATTTCATCATTTTGCTTTTGCAGAGAAGTAAAGTCGATAGGATTATCGGCAAGTGCTTCATCTATTGACGGAGTTGTTACTTCGTTTGAAATACTCGGAGCAACCGAGCTTGCAAGATTATTGTATTCCTGCTGTGTTTTTTGCTGAGAATTCATACGGTACATAACATACACAATACAGCAAATAAGCAGAATTATTGTAATGATAAGAATTGTTATTAAAAATTTATTTCGGTTTCTTTTCATAGGTAAATCTCTCATATAATTGTAACAAACATCGACAACAAAGTCAACATTTATCCAATATCATATAGGAATATAGCGTTTATAAGCATTAAAAAACAGCTTCCGTTTTGCGAAAGCTGTTTTAAAAGCAAATTAGTTTGATTCCTTAGACTTAACAATAGTTACGCTGACAGCAACAGCAATAAGTGTTAAGCTGATCATCACATAAGGCATTGCGTTTGAAGGGCCGGTCTGAGGTGACTTGTCAGAAGTATCAGTTGTAACAGACTGTGTAGGTGACTCGCCGTCCTTTGTGTAGTAAGGAGTTACTTTAATATCACCTGTGATAATAAGATCAAGCTCTTTATCTGTGAGTGGCTGATCTGTTCTGTAAGGACCGTCAATTACCCAGTGGTCAAAAGTATATCCGGGATTTGGTTTTGGAGTAACATGAACATTCTGGTTACCGTCCTCGTCAATATCTGTTGTAAATTCATAGTCACCGCTGCCACCCGGTGTAGGAACAACAACTACTACATAAACATATGTTCCGGTCGGACTTGGTGCGGCAAATACCGGAACTGCCGCTGCAAGCATCAGCACAAGTGCCAACGCAATGGAAACAACCTTTTTCATTGTACTAACCTCCTGTATAATCCATAATAAATTAAGATAAAGCAGAGAAACCCTACTTTTACATATTCATTATTATATCACAAGTAAATCATAAAGTAAAGACAAAAAAGCAAATAAATTTCGTCAAATATGCTAATATATAATTATTATTGCAACTAAAGACTAATAATATTTACAAATTAAAAAGACCTATTGCAATAGTAGGCAAAAAAATGTATAATTAAGTATATTATGTAAGAAAAAATGTGAAAGGAAATGTATATATGAATATTTCTGAAGTTCAAAATAAAATTCTTGAGTTGAAAAAGGAAAAAGATGTTTGTATTCTTGCACACAGCTATCAGGCAAGAGAAATTTGCGAAATTGCCGATTTTACAGGCGACAGCTACAAGCTCAGTGTAGATGCAAGTAAGGTGAAAAATAAAAATATTCTTATGTGCGGAGTTCGCTTTATGGCAGAAACCTGCAAAATTCTCTCACCCGACAAAACAGTTTATCTCGCTCAGCCGAGCGCAGGCTGTCAGATGGCTGACCAGATGGATAAAGAGATGATTTCTTCTGTAAAAGAAATGTATCCCGATTATGCAGTTGTTGCATACATAAATACTACCGCAGATTTAAAAACTATTTGTGATGTTTGCGTAACAAGCTCATCTGCCGTAAAGATTGTAAGCAATATGCCTGAAAAGAATATTCTTTTCATTCCCGACTGCAATCTCGGCGACTATGTAAGCCGTCAGCTTCCCGATAAAAACGTTAAGCTTTTGCATGGCGGCTGTCCTATTCACGCTTGCGTATCGGCAGAAGATGTTAAAAAGGCAAAGGCTCAGTTTCCAAACGCAGAGCTGCTCGTTCACCCTGAATGTCAGCCTGCTGTTGTTGACCTTGCAGATTATGTCGGCTCAACATCGGGCATTATGAATTACGCAAAAAACAGCGACAAAAAGGAGTTTATTATCGGTACAGAAATCAGCATTGCAGAGCATTTGCAGTTTGACTGCCCTGATAAGAAATTCCATATTCTTACACATAAGCTCATTTGCCCTAATATGAAAGCTACTACACTTATGGATGTATTTAATTGCCTTAACGGCGAGGGCGGCGAGGAAATTATCCTTGATGAGCAGACTATTACAGAAGCAAAGAAATGTATTGACGAGATGATAAGACTTGGCGGTTAAGGAGAATAATATGACCGAAAGGGCATTAATAGCAATGAGCGGAGGAGTAGACAGCTCGGTAGCGGCTTGCTTAATAAAGGAGCAGGGCTATGACGCTACGGGTATTACTCTCAAGCTTTTTGATAATGAAGATATAGGCGAAAAGAAAGAAAAAACCTGTTGCTCGCTTGACGATATTGACGATGCAAGAAATGTTTGCAGAAAAATAGGTATTCCGTACTATGTTTACAACTTTAAAGATAGCTTTAAGGAAAATGTAATAAACCGTTTTATATCGGCATATGAAAACGGATGCACACCTAATCCTTGTATTGACTGCAACAGATATATTAAGTTTGAAAAGCTAATGCAGAGGGCAGACGAGCTTGATTTTGACTATGTTGTTACGGGGCATTACTCTGTCATTGAGTATGACGAGGGATTGCAGAGATACTTACTGAGAAAATCTCCCGATGTAACAAAGGATCAGAGCTATGTGCTGTATTCGCTCACCCAAAAACAGCTTTCAAGAACCTTACTTCCGCTCGGCAAACTCACCAAGCACGAGGTAAGACATATTGCGGAAAAATATCACCTTATTAATGCTCAAAAACATGACAGCCAAGATATTTGCTTTATACCAGATGGCGACTATGCAAAATTCATTGAGCAATATACGGGCAGAAAGTATGAGTTTGGCGATTTTGTAGATGAAAACGGAAAGGTTCTCGGAACGCATAAGGGCATTATCAGATACACAATAGGTCAGCGCAAGGGACTTGGTCTTGCTTTGCCGCACCCTATGTATGTTAAGGAAAAGGATATTGCAAATAACAAGGTAATTCTTTGTGAAAATGAGAGCCTGTTCTCAAGAGAGCTTTATGCAAAGGATATTAATCTTATAGCATATGAAAAGCTCGACAAGACTTTGCATATAAAGGCAAGGGTGAGATACAACCAACCCGAACAGGATGCAACCGTTGAGCAGTTGTCGGATAACAGACTGCATATTGTTTTTGACAAGCCGCAAAGAGCTATTTCAAAGGGACAAGCAGTTGTTTTGTATGACGGCGATGTTGTTATCGGCGGCGGAACAATAGAATAATTACAGGCAAAGGCAGTTGGAAAATATACAACTGCCTTTTTAAGTAGCAAAGGGGGTGGATAAGGTGCTGATAAAAATAGGTGATTTTGAATTTACGAAATGTTGGGACGGAGTGTTTTATAAAAAATTATCCGATTATCCTAAAATATCGAATTGGAAAATACAGACAATTACAGCGGTTTTAATTGTAACGATTTGAACCGCTGTATATTTTTTTGAGATAAAAATAAAAAAACACTTGATTTTCTTTTGAGTGTAGTATATAATGTGTATGGTTAGTTAAAACTAACCTATTGAATAAATCATGTGGACTTCCCGAGAATCCTCTACTTCTGTTCACCGGAGGGAGTTGCTAACCTTCCGGAGGGGAGTCTGCGAATACGACTATAAGGAGATTGTTAAAATGGCTTATTTGGAAATTGAAAAAGTTATTGGCAGAGAAATTCTTGACTCCCGAGGAAACCCTACTGTTGAGGCAGAGGTTACACTCATTGACGGTACGGTTGCAAGAGGTACTGCGCCAAGCGGTGCGTCAACAGGCGAGTTTGAGGCACTTGAACTTCGTGACGGCGACAAGTCAAGATACCTTGGCAAGGGTGTTTCAAAGGCAGTAGAAAATATTAATACAGTAATTAACGATACAATAAGCGGTATGGACGCATCGGATATTTATGAGGTTGACAAAGCTATGATTGAGGCTGACGGCACAAAGGATAAATCAAACCTTGGTGCGAATGCTATTCTTGCCGTTTCTATTGCAACTGCAAGAGCGGCGGCTGCAGCGCTTGATATTCCGCTTTACAGATTTCTCGGCGGTATTTCTGGCAACAGACTTCCTGTACCTATGATGAATATTCTCAACGGCGGCGCACATGCCGCAAACACTGTTGATGTTCAGGAATTTATGATTATGCCTGTCGGCGCTCCGAGCTTTAAGGAATGTTTGCGCTGGTGTGCAGAGGTTTTCCATGCACTTGCCGCTTTACTTAAATCTAAAGGACTTGCTACTTCTGTTGGCGATGAGGGCGGCTTTGCTCCTGACCTTGCAAGTGACGAGGAGGCTATTCAGTATATTCTTGAGGCTGTTAAAAAGGCAGGCTATGAACCCGGCAATGACTTTATGATTGCTATGGATGCTGCATCATCTGAGTGGAAAGGCAGCAAAAAGGGTGAGTATGTTCTTCCGAAAGCAGGCACAAAGTTTACTTCTGCCGAGCTTATTGAGCATTGGAAACAGCTTGTAGAAAAGTACCCGATTATTTCTATTGAGGACGCTCTTGATGAGGAAGATTGGGAGGGCTGGCAGCAGCTTACAAAGGAGCTTGGCGACAAAGTTCAGCTTGTTGGCGATGACCTCTTTGTTACAAATACAGAAAGACTTGCAAAGGGCATTGAGCTTGGCTGCGGCAACTCAATTCTCATTAAACTCAATCAGATTGGCTCGGTTTCAGAAACACTCGAGGCTATCAAGATGGCTCACAAGGCAGGCTATACCGCAATTTCTTCACACCGCAGCGGCGAAACAGCAGATACAACTATTGCAGACCTTGCAGTGGCACTTAACACTTGTCAGATTAAAACAGGTGCTCCAAGCCGCTCGGAGCGTGTTGCAAAGTACAATCAGCTTTTGAGAATTGAGGAGGAACTCGGCGGAAGCGCAGTTTATCCACAAATGAATGCTTTTAATGTTAAAAAATAATTTCATTTCAAATTTATTTTTTGCCTATATTTAATAAAAAGGACAGATAGCTGTAATCGGTTGTCTGTCCTTTTTTGATTTTAAAGTTTTATAAACAAAATTTATTTCAGGTCTTTTTTAGGTTTACAGATATGGCTATTAAAACCGCCAATAAGCGTGCATACCTCAGAGGCGAGGGCGAAGAAAGAGCTAAATACGGACTTTCTCTTGTGGTTGTAAACTCAAGGCAGGGCGGCTGTTCGGACTGTGCGAAGTATATAGGCAGGGTGTTTATTGACGATGTGTACTCAAATGGGAAGAAATCGGACGGCGATTATCCGCTGCTTTCAACCGCCATTGCGGAGGGACTTTTCCACCCACGCTGTAAGGACAGCACAAGCACCTACTACCCCGAGCTTGAGGACTTGGACAAGCCGCTTTCAGATGATGAGATAGCAGAGCTTGACCGCCAAAGAGGACTTGAGGAACAGCAGCAGTACGCACAGCGGCAGGCAGAACGCTTTGACCGCAGAGCAAAATACAGCCTTGATGAGGATAATCAAAAGTTTGCACAGGCAAGGGCTGATGAGTGGCACGATAGGGCGGATAGGCTTGAGGAAAAAACAAAACAGTTCACTTTAAAATCAGATGAACAGAAGTATTACAGACCTGCTTTTGACGGTGATACAGAGAAAACCTTTGTACGAAAGATGAACGGCGAAACAGTTACGATTAACACTCACAAGGCTAATACGGTAAATGATAATGTATACATATCCGACAATGTTAAGCTGAAACGAAAAGAACTTCATAACTTTGACAAGAGTATTACAAAAGCATATGACATACTCGGCGAAACCAAATCAGTCGGAAAGCCTAATATTTGCGTTATTTCACCCGAAGAAATGCAGTCAAATGCAATAGCCTCATATGTACCGACACAGAATGTTTTGAATGTTAATTCTTCGTACTTTTCAACTAAGGATATATCGGCTTTGCAGGCGGATTTTGCCTGTCCCGAAAACAGAATGAGTACAATCCTGCACGAGCTTATCCATTGGCAGGACGCAAATAATTACAGAAAGAAATTCGGAGAGATAGACAATTATTCCGAATATTGCGATTATTTGAATAAAATTTACAAGCCAAAGGTTGAAAAGCTGATACAAAAGGGTTATAATATAAAAGACATAAGCAGGTATGCGAAGTCTAAATACTATGACAACGAGTTTGACGAAGTTTATGATGAATATCGAGTTATACAACTTTTAGAGCGGTGATTATATGAGAATTGTTTATTCTGAAAAAGTTAATAATTTGTTTGATTTAATTGAACCATATATCGAATGGGATAAATTTCCTGCTAAGCTGAAAGAAGATGCTCCTGAAAATATTAAAAGGGCTGAGTCTCTTTACAGAGAACTTGTGAAAAAAGAAAAAATGCAATATCTAAAAGACAGTGGCATAATCTAACCGCTCCTTGTGAGCGGTTTTCGCATTAGAAAGGTGTATTTATGGATGAGAATTTTAAGATTATATATGAAATACTTAAGAAATTAGAAAACAGTATGGATATATCTGAATTTGATAACTCAATATTAAGTTACAAATCGTTGGAAATATCTAAACCAAAATGGTGTAGAATAATAAAAATGCTTTTTGACAGCGGATATATAACAGGAGTGAATGTGTGGGAGTCTTATGATTGTTCCTATCCGCAAGTTGAATTGACAAGACCCGAAATCACTTTAAAAGGTCTTGAGTATTTGCGAGAAAACTCTATTATGCAAAGAATGTATAAAGCCGCAAAGGGAATAAAAGAAATTACACCAGGTTTATAAGTTTATTATTAGCACTTAATCAATCGGATTGAGTGCTTTTTTTATACCCGAAAGGTGGTGATAAAATGAAAGTAAAGGTAGTAACGGCATTTAATGATAGGCAGAACGGATATGTAACCCGTCCTGTAAATGAAGTTTTTGAATGCTCCGAGCAGAGAGCAAAGGAACTCATTGACGGTGGTTTTGCGACAGAGGTTAAGTCCAACGCTACGGAAAAGCCGAAAAGAAAGACAACAAAAACAGCTTAAAACGCACTTGTGAGTGACTGCACAGGTGCTTTTTTATTGTCCGAAGACATTAAACTACGGGAGACACCGTGCAAAACTGAAACAGAGAGACACTCTATAAACTGATTACGGGAGACACCCGATATACAACTGAAAGGATATGAAAATATGGCAGAACCAGCACCAAACCAAACGAAACGCCCCACATCGCAGGCGGATTGCTCTGCTATGTGGGTGCGTTTTTATACATATAACCTTTTAAAAGATTAAACAAACTTAATATTTTATCTTATCAAAAAGTTTTATTATCCCCAAACTTCTTCGGCAATTTCTTTTACAAGTGCGAGCTTTGCCCACTGCTGTTCTTCGGTGAGCTTATTGCCGATTTCACAAGACGCAAAGCCGCACTGCGGACTAAGGTAAAGTCTGTCAAGCGGAATGTACTTGCTTGCCTCGTGTATTCTTTCGATTACTGTCTGCTTATCCTCAAGCTTTGGCGACTTTGTTGTAATAAGACCGAGCACAACCTTTTTATTGCCGCTTACATATTTTAAAGGCTCAAAACCGCCCGAACGCTCGTCGTCAAATTCAAGATAATAAGCGTCAACATTTTCTCTGCCAAACAGCGGCTCTGCCACAGAGTCATACGCACCGCTTGAAAAATATGCCGAGTGATAGTTTCCTCTGCAAATGTGGGTTGTAATAGTCAAATCATCAGGCTTTCCCTCAATAGCAAGATTGTTTACCTTTAAGAGTTTTTCTTTTATATCGGCAAGGTTGTTTTCTTTGCCATAACGAATTACACTGCCCTCGGCAACAAGAACACCCCATGTGCAGTCATCAAGCTGTATATTTCTGCATCCTGCGTTATACAGGTCATTTATAACCTTTTTATAGCCGTTTGCAATGTCTGCGATAAGCTCGTCATCTGTTGCATAAAATTTTCGTGTGGCGTCTATATTTGCAGGAATAATCATCTGCTGAAAAAACTGAGCAGGTGCAGGAATAGTCTGCTTTGCCACTGTGTTTTCGTCTTCAAGTGCCTTTACAAATTTATAATGTTCAACAAATGGGTGGCTGTCCACAGAAATTTTGCCTGTAAGCCATGTATCGTCAATCAATGCAGGCTCGCCATGAAAAGCAACGCCTTTTTCGGTCTTCTTGTGGGCAACGCCGTTAAATCCCCACATAAAATCGAGATGCCATGTTGCTCTGCGAAATTCTCCGTCTGTAATTATTTTATAGCCAAGTTCCTTTTGCTTTTTTACAAGCTCCGTAATCGCCTTGTCCTCTACGGCTGTAAGCTCTGCCTTTGTAATACTGCCTTTTTCAAAATCCGCTCTTGCTTTTTTAAGATAATCAGGTCTTAAAAAACTTCCTACATAATCAAATCTAAACGGTGCATTTGTTTTACTCATAATATTACCTCCGATTTCTTTTTACATTAGTATAAGGCAATATCAGTTATTTGTAAAATACATAAAAAGTGCGGTTGGCTATAATTTGAAACTATAACCAACCGCACCTGTTTAATTAAAATATCAATCCTTGTCATCTGCATTTGCCGAATAAACATCGGCTATTTCATTTATGGAGATATAGGCTTTCGGGTCAATATCGTGTACAAGTCTTTTCATTTTATCAACTTGAAAACGGTTTATTACAAAGTAAATCATTGTCTTTTTGGAACCTGAATAGTAACCCTTGGCGTCTATCATAGTAATACCGTTTTCAAATGTTTGCGAAAGTTTCTCACAAACAGCATCTGACTTGGTTGTAATAATAAAAGCGCCTTTTGCACGGTCAAAACCCTCTACAAAGAAATCTATCATTTTAACAGCCACGGCATAAGTTACTATGGAATAGAGCGGCAATATCCAACTGCCTATTACTATGCCGCAAATGATATAGAGAATTACATTGTAAATCATAATGAATGTGCCTATGCTTAAGTGAAGTTTTTTTGCAAACATTACGGCGAGAATATCTATTCCGTCCATAGCGCCGCCAAAGCGCATTGCAAGACCGCTACCGCAGCCTGAAATTACACCGCCGAATATTGCGCATAAAAACAAATCGTTGCCCGCAAGGGGAGATATAAAGCTGACATCTATTGGCAGAATATCTGTGATTATCCATGCCGCAAGAGAGTATATAATTACAGTGTAAATTGCATATATGGTAAACTTTAAACCCTCTCGCTTAAGACCAAGCAAAAACAGAGGAATGTTTAGCAAAATAAGTATTAATGACAAGCTGCACCACGCAGGAGTTTGCTGAGAAATAAGCATTGATGTACCTGAAATTCCGCTGTCGTAAAGTTTTACCGGAGCAAGAAATACAACTACGCCAAAAGCATTTATAATGCCCGCAAGCGTTAAGAACAGGAAATTTACTATTTTTAATTCTTTAAATGTACTGATAAAATTTTTCATTTATGCCTCCTTGTATGTAATGTCACTTAATATATTTGTTTAAGTGATTTAAGAATTTTTTGCAAAGCGGACTCAAATTTAATTTTTTGTGACAAATGTATCCGATACGCATATCTCCTTCCTTGCTTAATGGTATTGAAATAATATCTGAGCCGTTAAGACCGCTGTCAATTACACCACTGCAAACGGTGTAGCCGTTAAGTCCTATCAGCAGATTAAAAAGCGTTGCCCTGTCGGTTACACGAATATTCTTTTTGCGCTCAACAGTGCTGAAAATTTCCTCGGAATAGTAGAACGAATTGTGCTCGCCCTGTTCAAATGACAAGTATGGGTAGTCTGCAAGTTCCTCCATAGTTACCGAGCTTTTATTTGCAAGCGGATGCTCCGCCGTTACAAAAATATGCGGCTTTGCCACAAAAAGCTCATTAAAGCACAATCCTTTTGATTTAATGATTTTCATAAGTGCGGACTCGTTGAAAGAATTAAGATAAATTATGCCGATTTCACTTTTCATTGCAGAAACATTGTCTATTATTTCATAGGTTTGAGTTTCTCTTATAGAAAAATCATATTCGTTTTGCGGTAGTTCCTTTATCAAATCCACAAAAGCATTCACCACAAAGGCGTAATGCTGAGTAGAAACAGAAAAGCGTTGCTTATCATACGGCGAGGTTTTATAAGCACTTTCAAGCAGGTTGGCTTGTTCAATCACCTGTCTTGCATAGCCTAAAAATTGTTCTCCCTCGTTAGATACAGCAACGCCTTTGTTGGTTCTGTTAAATATTGTGATGTTCATTTCTTTTTCAAGTTCACGAATTGCATTGGTAAGGCTCGGCTGAGAAACAAAAAGCTCCTTTGCCGCCTCGCTTATAGTACCCTTTTGTGCAACCGTTATTACATATCGCAGTTGTTGCAAAGTCATATTGTTATTTCCTTAATATAAATTTAATCTTTACTTTTTTGGTAAGAATTTATTACATTATAGCATAAAAAACAGTTTCTGTAAATCACCTGAGTAAAAATAATTATATTTTTTTGCTTGCGTATTTGATATTAATAAATAAATAAGCAAAAAAGTATATAAATAAAATTTGATATAATTAAATATCGGATATAGGCAATTTACAAATGGGAATATTGTAAAAAAATTAAACTTTTGTATAGACAACTGTAAGAAATCATAATATAATTAATATTACTGCTGTAATATAATTCTTGTTCGGCAAACAATATAATAAAGGAGAAAAAATATGGGCGGATATATGGGAGTAGCAGCCAAAGAGGACTGCGTTTTTGATTTGTATTTTGGTATTGACTATCACTCACACCTCGGCACAAGAAGAGGCGGTATGGTAGTTTATGATGACGAAAAGGGATTTGACAGGTCTATTCATAACATTGAAAATGCACCTTTCAGAACTAAGTTTGATAAAGATATGCAGAGTATGAAGGGCAGACTTGGCATCGGTTGTATTTCCGACTATGAGCCTCAGCCGCTTATGGTTCGCTCGCACCATGGTACATATTCTATCACAACTGTAAGTAAGATAAATAATACCGATGAGCTTGTAAAGGAGATTTTCTCAAACGGAAATTCTCACTTTCTTGAGATGAGCGGCGGCGAAATCAATCCGACCGAGCTTGTTGCCACACTCATAAATCAGAAAGAAAACCTTATTGACGGCATTAATTATGCGCTCGAAAAGGTAGACGGCTCACTTTCACTTTTGCTTATGAATCCAAACGGCATTTACTGCGCAAGAGATAAGTACGGCAGAACTCCTATTGCTATCGGCAAGAAAGAGGACGCTTTCTGTGCCGCTTTTGAGAGCTTTTCATATAAAAACCTCGGTTATAGCAATTACAAAGAGCTTGGCCCCGGTGAGATTGTTGTTATTACAGATAAAAACTGCGTTACCTTAAAACAGCCCGGAAATGATATGAAAATATGCACATTCCTTTGGGTTTACTACGGCTACCCTGCAAGCTCATACGAGGGAATGAGCGTTGAGCAGATGCGTTACCTCTGCGGTGCAAAAATGGCAAAGAGAGATAATGTAAAGCCTGATGTTGTTGCAGGTGTTCCTGATTCGGGTATTGCACACGCAGTCGGATATGCTAATGAGTCGGGTATTCCCTTCTCAAGACCGTTTATTAAATACACACCAACATGGCCGAGATCATTTATGCCTACAATTCAGAGCCAGCGTAATCTTATTGCAAAAATGAAGCTGCTTGCTGTTGAGGATTTAATCAGAGGAAAAAGCCTGCTTTTGATTGACGATTCAATCGTGCGTGGCACTCAGCTCAGAGAAACAACAGAGTATCTTTTTGAAAGTGGTGCAAAGGAAGTGCACATCAGACCTGCTTGTCCTCCGCTTGTGTATGGCTGTAAGTACCTTAACTTCTCACGCTCGTCATCTGAAATGGATCTTATTACAAGACGAGTTATTGAAAGACTTGAAAACGGCAATGTTACCGATGAAGTTTTAAAGGAATACACAAATCCCGATTCTGAGAAGTACGAAAAAATGGTTGACGAAATCTGCAAGGAGCTCAAGTTTACTTCACTTCGATTTAACCGCCTTGACGATATGCTTGATTCCTGCGGTATTGATAAATGCAAACTTTGCACATACTGCTGGAACGGTGAGGAATAATTTATATTTTTATCAAAAGGGCAGTATTTACTGCCTTTTTGTTGTTTGAACGATATGGTTATGAATATTTAGAATATTTAGAAAATTTTAATAAATGACAGTTTAATTTAATTCTTGCATATGTTATAATAATCAGTGCTGTTTATTATAACAAAAGTAAAAACAGTCTTTTATGTGACAGATTGTTTTTGTATTAAAAGTTACGGAGTTAAAAATGGGTAGGAATAATTTAATAAAATCTAACCGTAAGGTTATAAAAGAGGGTATCCGAGATGGTATTCCGATAGGACTCGGCTATCTTGCGGTATCATTTTCGCTTGGCATTGCGGCAAAAAACGCAGGTCTTAATTTTTTCCAGAGCTTTTTGGCGAGCTTGCTTTGCAATGCCTCGGCAGGTGAGTATTCAGGCTTTACCGTAATTGCGGCAGACGCTACATATTTTGAAATGGCAGTGGTAACTCTCATTGCAAATGCAAGGTATTTGCTTATGAGTTGTGCTCTCAGTCAAAGAATGAAAAGCTCAACCTCGCTCATTCACCGACTGCTGCTTGGTTTTTATATAACCGATGAATTTTTCGGAATTACAATTTCCCGAAAGGGGAGTGTGAATCCGTACTATACCTATGGTGCAATCCTCTTTGCAGGACCATGCTGGGCGGTTGGTACGGCGCTCGGCACGATAGCGGGCAATGTTTTGCCGCTCAGGGTTGTAAGCGCTTTAAGCGTGGCATTGTTCGGAATGTTTCTTGCCATTATTGTGCCGCCCACCAGGGGCAACAAACCTCTTATGGGCATTGTAATAGTCAGCTTTATATTAAGCCTTGCCTTTGCGTATCTGCCTGTAATAAGTGAAATTTCCGAGGGCACAAGGACTATTATTCTTACTGTTGTTATATCTGCCGTTGCAGCCTTGCTGTTCCCTGTAAAGGATGAGGAGGGAAACGAAAATGTCGCATAATCCGTATATTTATATTTTGATAATGGCAGGCGTTACCTTCGCAATCAGAGTTCTGCCGCTTACTCTTGTAAAAAAGCAGTTCACAAATCAGTTTGTAAAATCGTTTCTCTACTATGTGCCGTATGTAACACTTTCGGTTATGACCTTTCCTGCAATTATCAATGCTACCCAAAGTCCCATAGCAGGCGCAATAGCCTTTGCCGCAGGTCTTGTGGCGGCGTGGTTTGACGCAGGTTTGTTTAAAGTATCGGTAATCTGTTGCGTGCTTGTTTTTGTGTGTGAATTTATAATCTGTTAAAAGTAAAATGAAGGTTTGAGTTTTGTAAATTGCATTTTGGCAAAAAATGTAAACAGGCTCAAGCCTTTTTGCTTTATACTTAATAGGTGAAAACAGGGTGATTTTATTGAAATTTACCACTTTAATTCGATAAAGGAATTGTGAAATTGCAATCTGTAAAAATTGGTACAAAATATACCTTTATACACTAATAATCCTACTTTAATTGTTGACAAATTACGATAATAAGTATAATATATACTTATAATAGATTTTGCCTACATTGAAAGGAAGTAATATATCATGGGAAAACAGAATATTGATTGGGCAAATATCGGCTTTGGCTATATGCCTACCGGTGAAAGATTTGTAGCAAATTACAAAGACGGCAAGTGGGACGAAGGTGCAATGACAACTGACGCAACAATCACAATGAGTGAGTGCGCAGGTGTTTTGCAGTATGCTCAGACTTGCTTTGAAGGCTTAAAGGCTTATACAACTCAGGACGGAAAAATCGTAGTTTTCAGACCTGACCTTAATGCAGCAAGAATGCAGGATTCATGCAAAAGACTTGAAATGCCTGTTCTTCCTGAAAATATGTTTGTTGACGCAGTTTGCAAGGTTGTAAAGGCTAACGCAGACTATGTACCTCCATACGGCTCAGGTGCAACACTTTATCTCCGTCCGTATATGTTCGGTATCGGCCCTGTTATCGGTGTTAAGCCATCAACAGAGTATCAGTTCAGACTTTTCGCAACTCCTGTCGGCCCATACTTCAAGGGCGGCGCAAAGCCAATTACAATCAAGGTTTCTGACTTTGACAGAGCCGCACCACATGGTACAGGTCATATCAAGGCAGGACTTAACTATGCAATGAGCTTGCACGCAATCGTTACAGCTCACGAAGAAGGCTTTGCTGAGAATATGTATCTTGATGCCGCTACCCGTACAAAGGTAGAGGAAACAGGCGGTGCAAACTTTATCTTCGTTACAAAAGACGGTAAGGTTGTTACTCCAAAGTCAAACAGTATTCTTCCTTCAATTACTCGCCGTTCTCTTATGTATGTTGCAAAAGAGTATCTCGGTCTTGAGGTAGAGGAGAGAGAAGTTTACTTTGACGAGGTTAAAGATTTTGCAGAGTGCGGTCTTTGCGGTACAGCAGCAGTTATCTCACCTGTTGGCAAAATTAACGACCACGGCAAGGAAATTTGTTTCCCAAGCGGTATGGAAGAAATGGGCCCTGTTACAAAGAAGCTCTATGAAACACTTACAGGTATTCAGATGGGCAGAATTGAAGCTCCAAAGGGTTGGATTAAGGTAATTGAATAATTACACATAACTTATAAAATTTGTGCCTGAGTATTATTGCTCAGGCACTTTTTGTTGTATATTGGGTTATATTCTAAATGTTGGGGTGAAATTCAGAATAATGGTTTAGCGTAAAAAGTTTAGTTTTATAAATTTTACATTCGGGACGGAAACATTTTCTTTTGCCGTACTTTGTTGCCCGACCGAAAATTGGCTAAACCACAATTCCCCCACTATTACAAAAGAATTGAATATTATCATAAATAAAAACAGTCCTCAGTTTATTTTGACCCGACCCCCAAAAGTTAGACCTAAAAAATCTAACTTTGGAGGTCGGTATTT
>ERZ773168.129-NODE-129-length-74726-cov-18.597354_pt1 | contig 74726 bp, 61 predicted proteins | sample MGYA00511261_ERZ773168 | MGnify/ENA primary metagenome ERZ773168 (study PRJEB29015, sample SAMEA2737855) | human gut metagenome | biome: human gut; feature: human-associated habitat; material: faeces | place: China | collected 2012 ... | reverse complement strand
CATTAAGCCACAAGCCTAAAATGTCCTTTTGTCCGTCAATATCATAGCCTAAAATTGTATATACTGCATAATTCTTGCTCTCACACTCTTTTCTGATAGTGACATACATACAATCGACAAACAGAAATGTATACATCCTTTTGACGCTTTGGTACAAGCTTCGGTTCAAAGCTTGAAGTTCTGTCACGAGGCACTTTAATTTCAACCTCTCCTGCACTTGTTCTGACTTTCTTGTTGGTGTAGCCGTTGCGACGGTTATCGGTTGATTTTGCACCATGGTCATTGCTTTCGTAACCCAAGTGACCGTTCATTTCGCCCTGCAACATCGCCTCAAACATCGGTCCGAAAATATCCTTTAATGCGTCTTGCATATCGGCTACACTTTTTGGATGATACTGTTCGATGATCTGCTTTGCGGGGTTCTCGCCCGGTGTGATTTCCTTTTTCTTTGCCATTTCGTTCATTCCTTTTCTGCCCTTTCTTTCATTGTAGCACACTTTCCCGAAATTGAAAAAATGTGCAAGCTATTTTTTAACTTACACACTTTATTTTACAAGCTCCGGCTTTCGGTATTTGCTTTATAAAATGAAATTTTAACAAATAATGCAGTATGGCACATATGAAGTAATTGTAATAAATTTATTAAAATAGAGATCACTTTTGCTGTGTGCCACACGATTATCCTATTTTTACAACTGCATTTTGCGGACAAACAGTCATACAGTTTCCGCAGTGCAGACAGTTGTTTTCATTGATTTTAGCAGAGACTGTTGAAAAATCTATGCAGTTCTGTGGGCAAACGGTTTCACACGCTTTACAGCCAATGCAATTTATTGTTGATTTATTATCTTACTGTTTCCTATTGAAAAATCAGCCCTTTCAATAGGCTTTTTTGAAAGGTCAAACCACTCGCCGTTTGCATCATAAATGCAAAATACAGTGAGTGCTTTTCTTGATTGCTCGGTCGGATAAATTTCGTACATATAGCTGTTCTTTTTAAATAGTCTTTCCAATGGCTCACTGCCGATTTCCTTAACTTTTCCTCTTAAATATACGGCAACGCAAGACATAGTATCTTTGCCTTTCATTCCTGTTAAAGCTACATAGCCGTTTCGCTTTAATCTGTCGTAAAAATTTTTGCCTTTTGCCGTTAAAAAATACAGTCCGTTATCGTCATAATCCATTACATCAATGGCGCAGGTTACGGTAGGTCGTTCGCATCCGTTTTTGCCATTACAGTAGTGTGGATTTCCTCGACAAGATATTTTAAATAGTTCATATTCCGCCTCGTATTTAGTATTCATTTTCGTTATATTTGCTTTTGCCTGTCTTATAGTCGATAGTTACATTTGGCTGAACATTGTAGCAGTATACGCACAATGTTACACCCTCGCCTTTATCTTCAACGGATTTTGCCTCAATTAATACTCCTTTGGCAACAAGGTCGTCATTTTCAAAAACAGGAGTTACACGGTAAAGTGCGTGATTACCGGTTGTTTTTACATAATTTGCAACCATATTTTCAAAGGGCAGCATACCCGTTACATTTAGGTATCTTGTTCCTGTTATCAAATTCTTTTCATTTGCATTTTCGCCCGTAAGCCGATATGCGATAAGGTGACAGCGATTGTACAGATATTTTCCGTCAATAAAGTCATATTTTACTGTTTGCCAGCCCGAAGGCTTAATTTTGCCTATCTGTCCTCGTTCCTCTGTGGGCATAATGTCAGTGCCAACGCAGGCATAGGCAGTGCCGCACCTTCCCAATTCGTCTAAATCGGCATAATATTCAAACGATGATGTGGTGTAGTCATCATTGGTAAAATACGGTTCGTTGCCGTTTATTTCTACAAATGCCGAGCCTGAATATTTTGGAATATCGGAAAGCGTAATAATTTTTTCGGTTGAATTATTCTCTGTGGGCTGATTGTTTATAATTAAAATTACCGCAAAACAGCATAGCAATGCAAGTGCGGTAGGTACAGTGATTTTTGTGTTTTTTCGTTTTTTAGTTTTCATAATTACCTCAATTATAATGTTATGTAATTATTATAATTGAGGTAATTGCATTTTTCAAGTTTTCAGTTGACAAAAAATTTGCGTGTAAAGTATAATTAAAAGTGTAAGGTGTGTTATGCATTTTATAATATTCAAAAGGGAGTTGTTACTATGAAAATTCTTGTTGCCGGCGGAACAACATTTGTTAGTAAATTTACTGCGGAATATTTTCTTAAAAGAAATAATGAAGTGTATGTTATTAACAGAAACAGCAGAGCGCAATTAGACGGAGTTCATCTGATTAACTGTGACAGAATGAATTTAAAAAACTTGTTAAAAGATAAACATTTTGATTTAATTATTGATGTTACAGCTTATAATAAGGCTCACATAGAAAGTTTGCTGAATTCCGGTGTTACATTTGATGATTATATTTTCATAAGTTCAAGCGCAGTATATTCTGAAACTAACAGTCAGCCTTTTACAGAGGAACAAACTTGTGGTAAAAATTCTGTATGGGGTGATTACGGTGTTAATAAATTAATGGCAGAGAACTACTTACTTGAACATTGCCCCGATGCTTATATATTAAGAACGCCGTATTTTTATGGAATGTACGAAAACCTTTATCGTGAGGCTTTTCCTTTTGATTGTGCAGAATTAGACAGAAAATTTTATATTCCGCAAAAAGGTGATATGAAGTTGCAGTTTTTTAATGTATCGGATTTATGCAGATTTATTGTAATAATTATTGAAAAACAGCCGAAAAATCACATTTACAATGTAGGCAACAAAAATGCCGTAACTATAAAAGAATGGGTTGAGCTTTGCTACAAAGCTGTGGGCAAAGTACCGGAATTTATAGAAGTTGATAAATCTATTCCACAACGAGATTATTTTTGCTTTTATGACTACGAATATATTCTTGATGTCAGCAGGCAAAATGAGCTTATGCCAACAACAGTTCCGCTTGAAAAAGGTTTAAAGGAAGAATATGAGTGGTACAAAAATAATCATAACAGCATATATAATCGCAAGTCATACATAGAATTTATTGACAAAAATTTAGTATAATAATTATTAAAAAAAGGGTGCTTTCCGTTTGGAAAGCACCCAAATTTATTTGTATTAAATTAAATACAAAGATTAAGCCTTAGGGCCTGCCTCTACGAGAGCCTTACCTGCCTCGTTGCCTTCGTACTTAGCAAAGTTCTTAACAAAACGAGCTGCAAGATCCTGTGCCTTTGTTTCCCAATCTGCAACATTTGCATATGTGTCACGAGGATCGAGAATAGCAGGATCTACGCCTGGGAGCTCTGTTGGAACTTCAAAGTTGAAGTGAGGGATTGTCTTTGTAGGAGCCTTTGTGATAGAACCATCGAGAATAGCGTCAATGATACCTCTTGTATCCTTAATAGAGATACGCTTGCCTGTGCCGTTCCAACCTGTGTTTACGAGGTAAGCCTTAGCACCGCTCTGCTCCATCTTCTTAACAAGCTCTTCAGCATACTTTGTTGGGTGGAGCTCAAGGAAAGCCTGACCGAAGCAAGCTGAGAATGTTGGAGTTGGCTCTGTAATGCCACGCTCTGTACCTGCGAGCTTAGCTGTAAAGCCTGAGAGGAAGTAGTACTTTGTCTGCTCAGGAGTAAGGATTGATACAGGCGGAAGTACACCAAAAGCATCTGCTGAAAGGAAGATTACATTCTTAGCAGCAGGAGCTGAAGATACAGGACGAACAATGTTCTCAATGTGGTTGATTGGGTAAGATACACGAGTGTTCTCTGTAACTGTCTTGTCGTTAAAGTCAATTTTACCGTCCTTATCTACTGTTACGTTCTCAAGAAGAGCATCTCTTCTGATTGCGTTGTAGATGTCAGGCTCTGATTCTTTGTCAAGGTTAATAACCTTAGCATAGCAGCCGCCCTCAAAGTTAAATACACCGTTGTCGTCCCAACCGTGCTCGTCATCACCGATGAGAAGTCTTTTAGGATCTGTTGAAAGTGTAGTTTTACCTGTACCTGAAAGACCGAAGAAGATAGCTGTGTTCTCGCCGTTCTTATCTGTGTTAGCTGAACAGTGCATTGAAGCAATACCCTTAAGTGGGAGGTAGTAGTTCATCATTGAGAACATACCCTTCTTCATCTCGCCGCCGTACCATGTGTTTACGATAACCTGCTCACGGCTTGTGATGTTGAACATTACAGCTGTTTCAGAGTTAAGACCGAGCTCCTTGTAGTTCTCAACCTTAGCCTTTGATGCGTTGTAAACAACGAAATCAGGCTCAAAGTTCTCAAGCTCTTCAGCAGATGGCTTGATGAACATATTTGTTACAAAGTGAGCCTGCCAAGCAACCTCAACGATGAAACGAACTGCCATTCTTGTATCGTGGTTAGCGCCGCAGAATGCATCTACAACATAAAGCTTCTTGTTTGAAAGCTCTTTCTTAGCAAGCGCTTTTACAGCTTCCCAAGCTTCCTGTGTTGCAGGATGGTTGTCGTTCTTGTATTCGTCAGAAGTCCACCATACAGTGTCCTTTGAATTCTCATCCATAACGATGAACTTATCTTTAGGTGAACGGCCTGTGTAAATACCGGTCATAACATTAACTGCGCCAAGCTCAGTTTCCTGTCCAACCTCATAGCCTTCCAAATCAGCCTTTGTTTCCTCGTTAAAGAGTTCGTCATAGGAAGGATTGTGGATAATTTCAGTAGTACCGGTAATACCATACTTAGTTAAATCAATCTTTGCCATTTCAGTATCAACCTTTCTGTTTCTTAAATTACATAGTATCAGAATTTGCGGTGAGTTGTAATTACCAAACAATCTACACTGCAATAACCTATGTTCGTTAGTATTTTAGCATAATTTTTTACCCTCGTCAAGCAAATTGCCAATTAATTTGGTCGGTTTTGTCATATTGTGGTTTATTCGACATCAACGCTGTATTTATATATTGATAAGAGGTGCAAAAAGTGCTATAATATTGTATTATAAGCAGGTTTATTCTGTATATTCAGCACTTTAAAAAGCAAAGAAAATTTACCGTTACGGGAGGATATTATGAGCCTTGTTGAATTTAAAGATGTTTACAAAATATATAAAATGGGCGAAGTGACTATTAACGCTGTCGAGGGTGTTTCTTTTAATATAGAGCAGGGCGAGTTTTGCGTGGTAGTCGGTGCATCGGGTGCAGGCAAGACAACCGTACTTAATATTCTCGGCGGAATGGATACCTGTACAAAAGGCAGTATTATTGTCGGCGGCAGAGATATAAGCAAGCTGAAAGACAAACAGCTTATTGAATACAGACGGTTTGACATTGGTTTTGTATTTCAGTTTTATAACCTTGTGCCTAACCTTACCGCAAAAGAAAATGTAGAGCTTGCAACGCAGATAAGTAAAAATCCGATGGACAGTACAGAGGCGCTTGAAAGCGTCGGACTTTCACAGCGCAGTGCAAACTTTCCCGCTCAACTTTCGGGCGGTGAACAGCAGAGAGTTTCTATTGCAAGAGCACTTGCCAAGCGACCTAAACTTTTACTTTGCGATGAGCCGACGGGTGCTCTTGACTATAACACTGGCAGACAGATTTTAAAACTTTTGCAGGAAACCTGCCGAAAAGAAAATATGACGGTAGTTCTCATAACCCACAATTCAGCAATTACCCCAATGGCAGATCATATTATAAAGATGAGAAGCGGCAGGGTAATTATGGATGTTCACAATGATGAACCTAAAAATGTTGAAGAAATCGAATGGTAATTCATATTTTCTGCGAAAGGGGAGAGGACATTGACTAAAACCCTGTTAAAAAATACTTTCAGAGAAATTGCAAATTCTAAAGCAAGGTTTATTTCTATACTTGCGATTATTGCACTCGGTGTTGGATTTTTTGCCGGAATCAAAGCTACGGTTCCGTCAATGTACAATATGGCAGACGAATATTATTCTCAATCCAATCTTATGGATTACAGGCTTGTATCTACTGTCGGATTTGATAAAGATGATGTAAAAGCGGTTGAAAATCTTGACAATGTAACCGATGTTATGCCATCGTATTTTGCCGACCTTGTTTTAAAATCAAACGGAAACGGAGGTAACGGCAAGGTTATAAGAGTAACCGCTGCACCTAAAAGTTATAACAATAATAAAACTCTTAATACATTAAACATAAAAGAGGGAAGACTACCCGAGAAAAAGGGTGAAATCCTTGTTGAATACGGCAGTGTCGGTAGCAGTGATTATAAAATCGGCGACAAGGTTGTATTTGGAAGCGAAAGCGGAGAATCCAATGCACTTGATATGGTAGATACGCTTGAATATACCGTCGTCGGTAAAGCAGAATCACCTATGTATATTTCGTATCAGCGTGGCTCAACTACAATCGGCAACGGCAATATTGCGGCATTTATGTATATTTATCAAGACGATTTTGTAACTGAAAGATATACGGAAATGTATGTGAAAACTGCTTTTTCTGACGGTGACGGTTCTGTTTTTGATGATGAATATGAAAAGAATATTGAGAATTTTACAAGCACCTTAGAAAATACCGCAGATCTGCGCTGTGAGGTATTTGATAAAGATGTTATAGGTAAAGCAAAACAGGAACTTGAGGACAGTAAAAACGATTATGAAACCGAAAAATCCGAGGCTCTTACAAAACTTGATGATGCAAAGACAACTTTAGATAATTCGGAAAAAGAATATAAAGCTAAGATAGCAGATGCGCAGTCGCAGCTTGATACAGCAAAAAAACAGCTTGATGACGGAAAAAGTCAGCTCGACAGCGCTAAGAAAGAATACGAGGACGGCATAGCGGCAGGCGAAAGCGAGTTATCCTCGGCACAGGATAAAATCGACAGTGCAAAAGCCGATTACAACGCAGGACTTGCAGAATATAATTCTAAAATCAGTCAGGCAGAGCAGACTCTCTCCGAGAAAGAAAACGAATTTAACCTTGCGAAAAGCGAATTTGAAAACAATCAAAAGCCACAGCTTGAGGGCGCAATAGCTACCTGTAAAGCTCAGGCGGAGGCATTGCAGGCGCAGATTGATGTTACAGAAGATCAATCTGTTCTTGCACAATTACAGGCACAGCTTGCGCAAGTGCAGGCTGTACTTAACGATTGTGAAACAAAACTTGCTATGGCTCAAGAGCAGATCAATTCGGCAGAACAACAGCTGAACAACGGAAGACAAGAGTTTGAAACACAAAAGGCTGAGGGACAGGCACAGCTTGACTATGCACTTGCTCAAATTCAGAGTGCAGAACAACAGCTTGCAGACGGCAAGGCACAGCTTGAAAGTAAAAAAACAGAAGGACAGGCTCAAATTACTCAGGCGGAAAATAACCTTGCGGTAGCACAGGAAAAGTATGACAGCGGAAAATCGGATTTTGAGGAGCAGAAAATAAGCGGCAGACAAAAGCTTGATGACGGTTGGAAAGAGTACAACGAGTCAAAGTCCGAGGCTGACGATAAATTTAAAGAGGCAGAGCAGAAAATAGCAGATGCCGAAGATGAGATAAGCAAAATAGCAGAGCCAAAGTGGTATGTGTTTGACAGGTCGGATAATCCGGATTATTCAGACTTTGGACAGAATGTTGAGCGACTCGGTGCGGTAGCAACGGTATTCCCAATGTTCTTTTTACTCGTTGCGGTTTTGGTTTGTGTAACCACAATGTCAAGACTTGTAGAGGAAAAGCGTAAAGAAATCGGAATATTAAAAGCACTCGGCTACAATAACTTAAGCATAATAATGAAATTTGCGATTTATGCGGTTCTTGCAGGTGTAATCGGTTGCACCGTTGGCGTATTAATAGGCATAAATACATTGCCGTATATTATTTATAATGCATATCAGATTATGTATTATATGCCTGACATCAGCATTGTACCTGATGCACAGAGTATTATACTCAGTACGCTTGCCGCCGTACTCTGTACATTGCTTGTTTCTGTAATAGTATGTGTAAGAGAATTAAGCCAGAGTTGTGCAAAAATTCTAAGACCTAAAACTCCGAAAGCAGGCAAGAGGATACTGCTTGAGAGAATTACTCCGATATGGAAACATATGAATTTTTCCGCAAAGCTGACTACAAGAAATATTTTCAGATATAAATCAAGAATGTTTATGACAATTATAGGCATTGCAGGCTGCACGGCTTTGATAGTTGCGGCATTCGGACTTAAAAACAGCTTTATTCCGCTTTCCGATACACAGTTTAGCGAAATATTCAAATATAATGCGGTTGTTATTCCTAAAGAAGGCGGAACTGCCGAACAGCTTGATTATCTGAAAAATGCAATAAACAATACGGGCGATGCAGCGTCAATTATGCTTGCAGGTCAGCAGGAAGTTGTTGTAAAGAAAAATAATGTTGTAAAAGATGAAAGCACTTATCTTACGGTAATGGAAGATCCGCAGAGATTTTCGGAGGTTACAGAACTTAGAACAAGGGGCGACAAAAAGCACCTTGATATTACCGATGATTCCGTAATGATAAATGAAAAAATGGCGAACGAATTGTCTGTCAAAGTCGGTGATACCGTAAGTGTAACTGTTGATGATAAAACCGCAGAACTTACAGTAGGCGGAATTTATGAACAGTATATAAAGAATTATGTGTTTATTTCTCCTAAACTTTACAGTGAAAAATTCGGAGAAGAACCGCAGTTTAATATGGCACAGGTTGTACTGAAAAATCCTGACGAACAGACTGCGTTCGGTGAAAAAATGCTGACGAATGATAAAGTAGCGGGTGTAACCTATCTGTCATCGGGCATAGGCGAAATTGAAGATATGCTTAATTCTCTCAATATGGTTGTGCTTGTTATGATTATTTGTGCAGCGGTACTTGCGTTTGTAGTACTTTATAATCTTACAAATATTAACATTGCAGAGCGTGTGCGTGAAATCGCAACTTTTAAGGTGCTCGGATTTTACAGCAGAGAAACCTCAAGTGTTATTTATAAAGAAAATATCGTGCTTACCCTCGGAGGTATTTTGTCGGGACTTGTTCTCGGTGTTTTCCTTACAAGATTTATTATTCTGACCGTTGAGGTTGACAATATAATGTTTGGCAGAGATATTTTGCCAACATCATTCGTTTTTGCGGCTTTGCTGACATTTGCATTTGCTTTGCTTGTGAATTTTGCAATGGGATTTAAGATTAAAAAAGTAAATATGGTTGAAAGCCTAAAAAGCGTAGAATAAACGGTGCCGCACATTATTTGTGCGGCATTGTCAGAAAAGATACAAATTTTGAAATAAAAATCACACAAAATATTGATTGCTAAGGCAAATTGTGGTATAATACAAAAGAATAGGCAATTTAGCACAATATCAGTGAAAGGAACTGTAAATATATGATAAAAGCTAATCAGTATCGCACCGTTACTTGCGGTGAGTTAAGAGAAGAAAATATCGGACAGGAAGTTCGTGTTGCAGGCTGGGTCGAAAATATTCGTGACCATGGCGGCGTAATGTTCCTTGACATTCGTGATCAGTACGGTGTTCTTCAGGTAGTAGTTCATAACGATGAGCTGCTCAAGGGAATTAACAAGGAATGTACTGTAACATTGAGCGGTAAGGTAGTTAAGAGAGATGAAGAAACCATCAACTCTAAGATTGCTACCGGCTATGTTGAGGTACACACAGATGATATTACCGTTCTCGGTAAATGTAAAAATGTTCTTCCTTTTGAGGTTGCAACATCAACAAATACTTCAGAGGAAGTTCGCTTAAAGTATCGTTTCCTCGACCTTCGTAATCAGAAGGTGCATAACAATATTATGCTCCGTTCACAGATTATCACATTCCTTCGTGCAAAAATGTACGAAATGGGATTTAATGAAATTCAGACCCCGATTCTTTCAACTTCGTCACCGGAAGGCGCAAGAGATTATCTTATTCCAAGCCGTAAGCATAAGGGCAAGTTCTATGCGCTCCCACAGGCTCCGCAGATTTTTAAGCAGCTCCTTATGGTATCGGGTTTTGACAGATACTTCCAGATTGCTCCTTGTTTCAGAGATGAGGACGCAAGAGCAGACCGTTCACCCGGTGAGTTCTATCAGCTCGACTTTGAGATGGCTTTTGCTACTCAGGAAGATGTATTTGCAGTTGCAGAAGAAGTTCTTTACGAAACATTCACAAAGTTTACAGATAAAGAGGTTTCTAAGCCTCCGTTTGTTCGTATTCCGTATGCCGAGAGTATGCTCAAATACGGTACAGACAAGCCTGACCTCCGTAACCCACTCGTTATCGTTGAAATCAGCGATATGTTTGAGGAAACAGACTTCAAGCCATTCCTTAAAAAGACAGTTCGTTCTATCAATGTTCCGGGTGCTGCTAAGCAGTCTAAGAGCTGGTTTAAGAAGATGGAAGAATTTGCGCTTTCTATCGGTATGAAGGGACTCGGCTATGTTAAGGTAAGAGATGATATGACATTTGACGGTCCTATCGACAAGTTCCTTAAAGAGGGCGACAGAGAAGAGCTTATTAAGCGCAACAATTCAAATGCAGGCGATGTAATTTACTTTATTGCCGATACAGAAAAAGACGCTCCAAAGCTCGCAGGTCAGATTCGTACAGAGGTTGCTAACCGTCTTGACCTTATTGACAAGTCAAAGTTTGAGATGTGCTTTATCGTTGACTTCCCAATGTATGAGCATGACGAAACAACAGGTCAGGTAATCTTTACTCACAACCCATTCTCAATGCCACAGGGCGGTATGGACAGCTTGCTTAATAAGAACCCCGATGATATTCTTGCTTATCAGTATGACATCGTATGCAACGGTGTTGAGCTTTCATCAGGTGCTGTTCGTAACCACGACCTCGACATTATGATTAAGGCATTTGAGATTGCAGGCTATACCGAAGACGAGCTTAAGGCTAAATTCTCTGCTCTCTACAACGCATTCCAGTACGGTGCTCCGCCTCATGCAGGTATGGCTCCTGGCGTTGACAGAATGATTATGCTCATTACTGAGGAAGAGAACATAAGAGAGGTTATTGCTTTCCCAATGAACTCAAATGCTCAGGATCTTCTCCTTGGTTCACCTGGAGAGGTAACAGAGCAGCAGCTGCGTGAAGTTCACATTAAATTAAGATAACTTCATATATACTCAAAGGGCGAGTTGTTTTTATGACTTGCCCTGATTCTGTTTATACAAAGGATGGTTTCTATGGTAACAAGAGAAGATGTTGAAAACATTGCGTTGCTTTCAAAGCTGTTTGTTCCCGAAGAGGAGCTTGACAGTCTTACTCAGTCAATGCAGGAAATTATAGATTTTGCCGATACAATCAATAATGCTCCCACAAGCGGTGAGAGCTTTGACAATATAAACAACCTTTCAAATGTATTTCGTGAGGATGTTGTGGTTGAGTCATATGACAGCGAGGAAATTTTGAAAAATGCCCCTGAACAGGCAGAGTCACATTTCCTTGTCAGAGGCAGAGAATAAGAGGTGTAAAAATGGGTAGTATTGCAAAAATTCACGAAATGCTTGTGTCTAAGCAGGTTTCGTGTACTGAGCTTACTAAAAGCTATCTTGAAGAAATAGAAAAATCAAACGGAGAGCTTAACGCATATGTAAATGTAACTCCCGATACAGCGCTTGAAACAGCAAAGACTGTTGACGAAAAGATTGCAAAGGGCGAGGAAATCGGTATGCTCGAGGGTGTGCCTATGACTCTTAAAGATAATCTTTCTACAAAGGATATCGAAACAACCTGTTGTTCAAAAATTCTTAAGGGTTACAAGCCGATTTATAATGCAACAGTATGGGAAAATCTCTCCGCACAAAATGCCGTTATGCTCGGCAAAACAAATATGGACGAATTTGCAATGGGTTCTTCGTGTGAAACCTCATGCTTTGGCGGCGCAATGAATCCGTTTAACACAAAGTATGTTTCCGGTGGTTCATCAGGCGGTGTAGCAAGTGCTGTCGGCGCTAATATTGCGGCTTACGGACTCGGTTCGGATACAGGCGGATCTATCCGTCAGCCTGCGAGCTTTTGCGGTATTGTAGGTCTTAAACCAACCTACGGCAGTGTATCTCGTTACGGTCTTATCGCATACGCAAGCTCCCTTGACCAAATCGGACCTATCACAAAGAGCGTTGAAGATGCGTCTATTGTATTTGATGCAATTTCACAGTATGACGAAAAAGACAGCACTTCAAAGGGCAATGTAGGCGGTGCAACCTACGGCAAGCTCAATAATGACATTAAGGGTATGAAAATCGGTATCGCTCGTGAATATCTTGACGGTATTCGTGACGATGTAAAAGAGGCAGTACTCAATGCCGCAAAAGTTTATGAATCACTCGGTGCAGAAATAGTGTATTTTGATATGCCCGCACTTAAGTTTGCTCTTCCTGTTTATTATATTATTGCCTGTGCAGAGGCATCTTCAAACCTCGGCAGATATGACGGTATTCGTTTTGGCTACAAAACTCCGCACTATAACGGCACTCACGATATGATTTGCCGCACTCGTTCAGAGGGTTTTGGCGAGGAAGTTAAGAGAAGAATTCTCCTCGGCACATATGTGCTCTCGGCAGGTTATTATGACGCTTATTATAAAAAGGCGCAGAATTTGCGTGGAACTATTGTAAAGGCATTTACAGATGCTTTTGAGCATTGCGATGTAATTCTTGCTCCAACTGTTCCTATGACTGCTTTTGAGGCAGGTCACGCTGTTTCTGACCCTATTGAAACCTATCTTACAGACATTTGCACAGTACCTGTTAATATTGCAGGACTTCCGGGTGTATCTGTTCCTTGTGGATTTAACGCAAACGGTATGCCGATTGGTATGCAGCTTATTGGCAAGAGCTTTGGTGAGGCAGAAATTTTGAATGCGGCATTTAAGTATCAGCAGGCTGCAGGTGAAAACTTTAAGGATACAAAGTGGGGTGTTAAGCTGTGAAATACGAATTAGTTGCGGGTTTTGAAACCCATATTGAACTTGCTACAAAAACAAAGATTTTCTGCTCATGCACAACAGCATTTGGCGGTGCGCCTAACTCACATTGCTGTCCTGTATGTATCGGACTTCCCGGTACACTTCCAAAACTTAACCGTGAGGTTGTAAACTTCGGTATCAAGGCAGGTCTTGCCACTCACGGTGAGATTGCGGAGATTTCTAAAATGGACAGAAAGAACTACTGCTATCCTGACCTTTCAAAGGCTTATCAAATCAGCCAGCTTTATGCACCGCTTTCAATCGGCGGCTATGTAGAGCTTTCAAACGGCAGAAAAATCAGACTTCATCATATTCATATTGAAGAAGATGCAGGAAAGCTCATTCATCAGCATGGCGACACATATGTTGACTACAATCGTGGCGGTGTACCGCTTATCGAAATTGTTTCTGAGCCTGATATTCGTTCTATTGACGAGGCAAAGGAATATGTAGAGAAATTACAGCAGGTAATGCGTTATATCGGTATTTCTGACTGCCGTATGCAGGAAGGCTCAATGCGTTGCGATGTAAATATTTCTGTTCGTCCCGAGGGCAGCGAAACTCTCGGCACAAGAACCGAAATCAAGAATATGAACTCAATCACAAATATTGCAAAGGCAATGGAGTATGAGTATGAGCGTCAGGTAGATTTGCTTGAGAGTGGCGGCAAGGTAGTGCAGGAAACTCTCCGTTATGATGACGCAACAAATACCACATCATCAATGCGCAGTAAAGAGGATGCACACGATTATCGTTATTTCAGAGATCCTGACCTCGTTACAATCAATGTTCCGAGAGATGTAGTAGAAAGCCTTAAGGCTGAAATGCCTGAACTTCCTACCGAAAAATGCAAGAGATATATTGAAGAACTTGAAATTCCCGAAAAAGATGCTCAGCTCCTTACAAAATACAGAAAAATCAGCGAATATTTTGATAAGGCTTGCGAGGGTGTAAAGTCTGCAAAGACTGTATCAAACTTTATTATCGGTCAGATTTTCCGCAGAACAGAAACCGAGGCCGACAAGGAAACATTTGATATTGCTACAACTCCTGAGCAGCTCAACGAGCTTATTAAGTTGATTGACAACGGCAAGATTCGTAATAATCTTGCTAAGGCAACACTTGAGAAAATGCTTGATACAGGTAAGGGCGCACTTGAGTTTATCAGTGAGAGCGATATGGCAGGACTTGACGAGAATACTGTAAACGAGCTATGCAAACAGGCGGTTGAGAGCAATCCTAGGGCTGTTGAGGACTATAAAAACGGCAAGGAAAAGGCTATTAAGTCGCTTGTAGGTAATGTTATGAAAAACAGCCGAGGCAAAGCAGACGCAGTTGCCGTTGAACAGAAAATCAAAGAAATGATTTCTTGATAAAATATTTAGAGTAGTAAAAGCCACTTTTGATTTAATTCAAAGGTGGCTTATGTGTTTTTACTTATTTTAGCTGATTATCGGTCGGGCAACAAAGTAAAGCAAAAGGCAAACTTTTCGTCCCGAATATAAAAGGTTGCGGGTTTGGGCAGAGCCCATAAAATAATAAAAACAAACTAAATTGAAATATAAATAAACAGTTGTAATTATATTATAGAATAACTAAACTTTAGATTGCTCAAGACTTTAGTAGAAAACAAAAGTTAAGACTAATGAGTGGCAGAGAGCAAGAAAGTTGCACTTGAATGTCAGTAGAGAAAGATATTATTCCAAAGGACGCAAAAGTTTGCGTGTGTGGCTAATTTGCCCTTGAAGAGTGGCAAATTGGTAGTTTAGTAGCGTACTTTTTCTTTGTTACTGTCGCAATTTTAAAGGTTTACGCTATTTGTGTGTTCAAGCCGCCAAATGACAAGCCGTTTGGCTATCAGAATTTGAAATAGCATAAAGTATTTGTGACGTTGCCCAAACCCGCAACCCTTTAAAAAGGGTTGACCTAAAATTTATATTTATACTACAAAACATAGCACTAAACCACATAAAACTCCCCCGTAGAAAACTACGGGGGAGAGAAGTAACGAAATAATTTATCTATTAAACTGTCTCGCTGTTGTTGCCATAGTAAGCATTGAGGTACATCTGCTTGATTTCCTTGAAGAGTGGGTATCTTGGGTTAGCGCCTGTGCACTGATCGTCGAATGCCTGCTCTGTCATATCGTCAAGTCTTGCAAGGAAGTCAGCCTCATCAATGCCGTACTCCTTGATTGAGTTCTTAATGCCAACTCTTGCCTTAAGGTCATTGATAGCCTTAATAAGGTTCTCAACGCTCTCAGCATCGTCCTTACCGCCAAGACCAAGGAATCTTGCAACTTCTGCATAACGAGCCTGTGTCTTTGGATGATCGTACTGTGGGAATGTACCCATCTTAGCAGGAGTTTCTACAGAGTTGAAACGGATAACCTGCTCAAGCATAAGGGCATTAGCAATACCGTGTGGAATGTGGTGGAATGCACCGAGCTTATGAGCCATTGAGTGACATACGCCGAGGAATGCGTTAGCAAATGCCATACCTGCCATTGTAGCACCGTGAGCAACCTTCTCACGAGCAACAGGCTCATTCATACCGTTGTCATAGCAAGCCGGGAGATACTTGAAGATAACTTCAAGAGCTCTGAGTGCAAGACCGTCTGTAAAGTCAGTAGCCATCATTGATGCATAAGCCTCAAGTGCGTGGCTGACAGCATCGATACCTGATGCTGCTGTAAGACCCTTAGGACCGCTCATCATATTGTTAGCATCTACGATAGCCATATTTGGCATAAGCTCGTAGTCAGCGAGTGGGTACTTAACGCCTGTTTCCTGATCTGTGATAACTGCGAATGGTGTTACCTCAGAACCTGTACCTGAAGATGTTGGAACAGCGATGAAGTAAGCCTTTTCACCCATCTTAGGGAATGTGTAAACTCTCTTACGGATATCGCAGAAACGCATAGCCATATCCTGGAAGTCTGCTTCCGGATGCTCATAAAGAACCCACATAATCTTACCGGCATCCATTGCTGAACCGCCGCCGAGTGCGATGATTACATCAGGCTCAAACTTACGCATAGCCTCTGCACCCTTCTGAGCTGAGAGAAGTGATGGATCCGGCTCAACATCAGCAAATGTTGTGTAAACAATGCCCATTTCATCGAGCTTGTCTGTGATTGGCTTTGTATAACCATTCTTGTAAAGGAATGAGTCAGTTACGATAAATGCTCTCTTCTTGCCCATAACATCCTTGAGTTCCTGAAGAGCAACAGGCATACAGCCTCTCTTAATATAAACCTTCTGTGGTGCTCTGAACCAAAGCATATTTTCTCTCCTCTCGGCTACTGTCTTAATGTTGATAAGGTGCTTAATACCTACATTCTCTGATACTGAGTTACCGCCCCATGAGCCGCAGCCAAGTGTAAGAGATGGTCTGAGCTTGAAGTTGTAGAGGTCACCGATACCACCCTGTGATGATGGTGTGTTTACGAGAATACGGCAAGTCTTCATTCTTGCAGCGAACTCGTCAATCTTAGCTGTGTCATTTACAGCGTCTACATAAAGTGAAGATGTATGACCGTAACCGCCGTCAGCTACAAGCTGCTCAGCCTTAGCAAGTGCATCTTCAAAATCTTCTGCCTTATACATAGCAAGAACAGGAGAGAGCTTCTCGTGAGCGAATTCCTCGCTGATATCAACGCTTTCAACCTCACCGATAAGAATCTTTGTTTCCTCAGGAACTGTTACGCCTGCAAGAGCAGCGATTGTAACAGGCTTCTGACCAACGATCTTAGCGTTAAGTGCGCCGTTGATGATGATAGTCTTTCTAACCTTCTCTGTTTCTTCATCGTTAAGGAAGTAGCAGCCACGAGCCTTAAATTCCTTCTTAACCTTTGAGTAGATCTTCTTTTCAACGATTACTGACTGCTCAGAAGCACAAATCATACCGTTATCGAAAGTCTTAGAATGAATGATTGAGTTTACAGCAAGAAGAATGTCTGCTGACTCATCAATGATAGCAGGAGTGTTACCTGCACCAACGCCGAGAGCCGGCTTACCTGAAGAATAAGCAGCCTTAACCATGCCTGGGCCACCTGTTGCGAGGATGCAATCAGCTTCCTGCATAAGCATATTTGTAAGCTCAAGGCTTGGAATGTCGATCCAGCTGATGATTCCTTCCGGAGCGCCTGCTGCAACAGCAGCCTCAAGAACAACCTTAGCAGCCTCGATTGTGCTCTTCTTAGCACGTGGGTGTGGGCTGATGATGATACCGTTTCTTGTCTTTAAGCAGATAAGTGTCTTAAAGATAGCTGTTGATGTTGGGTTTGTTGTTGGGATAACGGCAGCAATAACACCGATTGGCTCTGCAATCTTCTTGATGCCGAATGACTTGTCTTCTTCAATAACGCCACAAGTCTGAACATTTTTATAAGCATTGTAAATGTACTCAGAAGCGAAGTGGTTCTTGATAACCTTATCTTCAGCTACGCCCATGCCTGTTTCTTCAACAGCCATTTTAGCGAGTGGGATTCTCATCTTGTTAGCTGCGGATGCTGCTGCAAGGAAAATCTTATCAACCTGTTCCTGTGTGTAGGTTGCGAAAATCTTCTGAGCTTCTTTAACCTTTGCTAAAGCTGCCTCAAAAGTCTCTGCGTTTTCTACGATCGGATACTCTTTTGTGCTCATTAAATCTACCTCTTATCTTGCATTTTGTATTTTATTCAGCATAAAGCTGAAAATGGATGACTTATTATTCTTCAACAGCCTTGAAAGTAAGGTTGTTGGTTTTTCCGTAGGATTTAACATAATTCTCAGAATATGAACCCTTTGGAGCATTTATAGTAACTGCGTTTTTGTTTTCACATACGCTGTACTCAGACATTTTAGTTACATTTGCCGGAATTTTGATTTCTGTAAGGTCAGGACACTGATAGAAAACATATTCTCTGATTTCTTCAAGGCTGCCTGATTCAATAGTTACAGATTTAACTCCCGATCCCTGGAAGGTGTAAAGACCGAGGTCTGTTACAGAACCCGGAACTGTTACCTGCTCAAGAGAAGTACAGAGAAAAAATACATTATTGCCTAATGTTTTAAGATTTTTGGAAAGTGTAACCGTCTTAAGATTTGCACATGACTGGAAAGCATGACCCTCAATCTCAGTTACCGAATCAGGAATAGTTACGCTTTCGATTTCCTTATCGCTGAATGCATTAGGACCGATAGAAGTTACCTTGTAGTTGTTGTAGCTGTCCGGAATTACAATATTTTTTTCATTACCTGTGTATTCCGTTACCATAAGCTCATTGCTGTTTACAATGTAATAACCAAAGCCGTTATTAGTAAGGTCAGGCTTTGTAGCTTCAATGGTATAACCGGGTTCGTTCTTATTTGAACAACCGCAGCCGGCTAAGCCGAATACCATTGTTGCACACATTGCTCCTGCAATAAGTGCGCATAATATTTTTTTCATAATTTGAAGGATCCTTTCAAAAACTTAGTACCAGTACTGAGTTATCTAACTCTCAGTAATAACATTTTAACATCTTTGTTAAATAATTGTCAATGTTTTTTTCGCTTTTTTTTTGTAAAAAGTAACTTTTATCGCATTACATAATAAATCGGTAGTAAGGTAATGTTATTATGACACAATCGACAAAATAGCAAGTAATTCGTGCCTGAAAAGCCTATTTAAAACACTTTGCTTTAGTGTGTTTTCAGCGTAATAATCATTAAAATTCTAATATGAAATTATCCGATTCCTCTATGAAAAAAGATAATAAACACCGTATCCAATAAATACATAAATGTATTCCAATTTGACAAAAAAATGTCAATGTATACAAAACAGTAAAAACTGTTATATTATTAAATTTTTTGTCTTGAAATTTAAAGCAAAAGTGCTAAAATATATTGTGGAAAAATTTTATATTTCCTATATAAATATGTATAGGGAGAAGGGGCGCATCTATGGATTTAATGCTTATTTTAAAAAACCTTGCCATAATCCTCGTTGCAGCTAAGCTTTGTGGACTTCTTGCCCGTAAGCTAAAAGCACCGCAGGTAGTTGGCGAAATCATTGCCGGTCTTATCATCGGACCTTCACTGCTAAACCTTGTAGTTAAGGACGATTTTATTTCAGGCATGGCAGAAATCGGTGTTATTTTACTTATGTTCTCAGCCGGTTTGGGAACCGACCTCAAGGAGCTTGTCAAAACAGGACCTGTTGCATTGCTGATTGCACTATCCGGTGTAGCTGTTCCTCTTGTAGGCGGTATGCTTGTTTATATGGGATTTGGTTTCGGTACTCCAAGCACTCAGCTTTACGAAGGCATATTTATGGGTACGGTACTTGCCGCAACATCTGTAAGTATTACAGTACAGGCACTCAAGGAAATGGGACATCTTAAAGGAAAGGTCGGCACAACGATACTTTCCGCAGCGATACTTGACGATATTATAGGTATTATTCTTCTTACCGTTGTTATCGGATTTAAGAGTCCTGATGTTTCACCTGTTGATGTTTGCATCAAGACAATTTTGTTCTTTGTACTTGCAATCGTTCTTGGTTTTGCACTTTACTTCCTCTTTAAATGGATCAGCAAGCATTGGCCTCATTCAAGACGAATCCCGATTTTCGGACTTGTTCTTTGCTTTGCGGCAGCTTATTGCTCAGAGGAATTTTTTGGTATTGCCGATATTACAGGTGCATATGTAGCAGGTATTATTCTTTGCAATATTAACGATGCAGGTTATATTGAAAGAAAAATGGATATCAGCTCATATATGATTTTCGGACCTATCTTCTTTGCAAGCATTGGTTTGCAGACAAGTTTTGATAACTTTAATATGCAGATATTATGGTTCTCAATCGCACTTGTTGCCGTTGCTCTTGTAACTAAAATTATCGGTTGCGGCGGTATGGCAAAGATTTGCAGGTTCAATGTTCCTGATTCACTCAAAATCGGTGTCGGTATGATGAACCGTGGCGAGGTTGCACTTATTGTTGCACAAAAGGGACTTGACGCAGGTCTTATGGACTCAAAGTTCTTTACAGCTGTAATCATTCTTATTATTGTTTCTTCTATTCTTACTCCTATTCTTTTGAAGGTTCTTTATTCAAAGTGGCCTGATAAAAAGGACAGTGAGATTGAAAACGAAAAGAAACTTGCTCAGGAAGGTGTAGGAGCTACATATAATATTTCTGACAATGATTTCAAACAGACACAGAGCGAAGATAAATAATTTTATCAGATTAGCCGTTCTCTTATGAGAGCGGCTTTTTTGTTTGCTTATCAGAAGTTGAGATAAATTGTGGTTTAGCAAAATGCTTTATCAGGCAATTATAAAATTTTAGTCGACCTTTTTTTAGGTCGTGGGTGTGGGCAAAACCTTTAAAAAGGCTTGACCTAAATTTTATAATTATTTAGTCTTAATCGTGCAATAAGCCATAATTTATTATTTCCCCTAAAAATCGGCTATAATTTATTATTTTATACCATTTTATTTACATTTACTTATCATTATGATAACATTATATTGAGGTGGTAAAAATGGATAATGAAAATATAAATATCAGTGATTATAAATACGATTTCGAATCAAAAATTGTAATGAACGAACAAGATTATTTAGACTTTAACAATGTAAGCTATAAAAGATTGGCAATAATATTTATAATTGAATTTATCATAACGGGTTTTATAACAACACGAATATTAATCCTAAAATCTTTTAATTATTATTTTCATAGTGAAACTACAAGTGATATTCAATTATATATGATATTATCCGCAGTAATCATTTTGCTTATGGGAGTAATATATTTTAAAACACAGAGAACTATTAAAAACAACTATAAAAGAGCTTTGTTTACTACCGGTGAAAAGTACATTACCCACACTACTTATTTTGGCGAAAAAATTATCACTGTAACAAAGAATACATCAAGAGAATTTGATTATTCAAGCGTTACTGGAGTTTACAAAACCGAAAAATACTTTCTTTTAAAATTGCAGTTTAATTTGTTTTTGATTATAGGCAAAGATATAAAAAACAACACCAATAATGTAGATTTTATTTCTTACATATTCAGCAAATCACCTAATATTAAAAAGAAAGTTGTTATTAATGTTACCAATCAAAAGAAGATTGCCTTTGTTTTTATGTGCCTTGCAATCGCTCTGTTTTTAATTAATTTAATAATTGCCGTCTTATAAAAAAGTTTCTATTCTAAATGTTACCCCAACTTTTAGAATAGAAACTTTTTTCTTAATTATGATATAATCTTTTTAAAATCTTATCATACAATTTCTAATTATTTCAAAATGTTACAAAATTTTACTCGTTTTGTAACCAAATATTCAAATATAATTCTTTATTAGAAACAAAAACCTATTTTTATTGTGCCTTTTACCAAAAAGGGGGAGATATACTAAACAAGGGTTGATTTTTTATGACTTATCTGCTATAATTATTACAGTTTTGTTAATAAGTGTAATTTTGGTGTAACTAATCATCTGTAATTGCGCTTAAAACAATTGGAGGTAATTACAATGCAGCGAAGTAAGAAAATTGCTTCTGTGCTGTTGAGTGTGACAATGCTTTCGGGTGCTTGTGCGGCCGCAGGCAGTACCACAGCTCACGCATCCGGCACAGGCGCAGGTCTTGCAGAGTGGGCGCTCAATGCATATTACAGCGGTTGGAGCTATGTTTACGGCGGAGCTACTCCCGGTACGGTAGACTGCTCCGGACTTATCTATTCCTATTGCGGAGGTAACGCAAGAGGCGGCGATTCACAGCTTTATGCATCGAGCGAGAGTGGATACATAAGCAACGGTATTCCACGAGTACACGGCTTGGGACTTCATATGGATGGCCATGTCGGTGTTTATATCGGTGACGGTATGGCAGTAGATGCAAGAAATGACGATGAAGATGTATGCTATGACACCCTTGATTATATGGGTTGGACACAGTGGTACAAGGTAGGCGCTATTGATTATATTGAAAACGGTTGGGAACAGTTCAACGGTGATTATTATTATTATGAAAACGGCGAATACATTGTAAATACATCGAGAACAATTGACGGAACAACCTATTATTTTGACTCAAAGGGCAGATCAAGCGATACCCCGTCAAATCCGTCCTCATCAAATTCATCAAGCAGTTCCTCAAGTTCAGACAACAGCTCTTCGGACAGCAGCTCTTCGGACAGCAGTTCTGATAATTCATCAACAAATGATGACAGCAGTTCAACTGAAGAGGTAAAGGAAGAATCTCAGACAGAGCCGAGCTTATATAAGAACGGCGATGAGGGTGACGAAGTAAAGAAGATTCAGGAAAGACTTAAGGATCTTGGTTATTATACAGGCGAAGTAACAGGTAAGTTTGATGATGCAACAGAGGCTGCGTACACTCAGTTCCAGCAGGCAGCAGGAGTTGCGGTAGACGGTATTTCGGGTACAGACAGAGATGTCCTCTACTCAGACGATTGTCCTACATATGCCGATGCTCAGGCATTGCTCGCAGAACAGACACCTACATATCAGTTAGGCGATCAGAGTAATGCAGTACTTACAATTCAGAACAGACTTGCAATCCTTGGTTTCTTTAACGAAATTGCAACAGGCTATTTTGGTGAAACAACCTTACAGGCTGTTGAGGCATTCCAGCTTGCTAACAACCTTGAGGCAACAGGTATTGTAGATCAGGCTACATATCAGGCAATGTTCTCGGCAGCAGCACTTTCAAATAACGGATATGCTCTTGCTACTTCAGTAGAATATACAGGCCCGTACGCAATGCCACAGGGCGGTTCTTCACAGTTCGTATTGCAGAACACACAGAATCAGAACTACGCACATTCAGCCGCAGTTGTAGCGTCAGCCGCAAACAAGGTTACAAAGAAAGCGCTTTCAAATACATCAGCTGATGCACCTGTATTCTTTTCAGCAGTTGTTAAGCGCAACCTTAATGTAGGACTTTGGTTTGTAGTTGTACTTGCTTTACTCTCAGTTTTTGGCGGTGTTTTCATTATTAAAAATGTTAAGGCATCTAAAAAAGCACGCAGAGCAAGAAGTAAAAAATCTTACACAAGAGTAAAGACAGAGGCTCGTTACTGGTAAATATTAGCCGTATCTTATGGTTGTCCATATGATACGGCTTTTGTATTGCAAAATTTATTTCAGTGTGATATTATTAAGGCAGGAAGTGATAATTATGGATAAAAAATTAATTGAAAGAATAAATGAGCTTGCAAAGAAAAAGAAAACACTCGGATTAAATGCCGAGGAGCAGGCAGAGCAAAAGCAGCTTTATGCGGTGTATCTTTCGGAAATCAGGGCGCAGTTTGACAGCACTCTTGATAATGTAAGCATAAAGCAGGAGGATGGCTCGGTAGTTCCGTTTAAATCTGCCGCAAAAAAGAAAAATAATAAGTAAAAATTAAGCGCCGATGTAATGTGATGTTGCATCGGCGCTTTTAGTTTTTGGATATTTGTTAGTGGGGGGAGTGCGTTTTATCTCAGCTTTAGTCGGGGGACATAGCAGGACATAAAGAATTCTTTCTGACCAAAAACAAAAAAGTTTGGTCAACCTTTTCAAAGGTTATGGGTGTGGGCAACGCCCACAAATGTTTTAAGCTATCGCAAATTTGATAGCCAAACGGTTTACCGTTTGGCGGTTTGAACACAATAGCGCAAGCCTTTAAAAATTGTGATAGCAACAAAAAAGATATTCTAAAAACTTATGCCGTCATCGCTATGCGTTGACGGCATATCTGTGATTATTCCTTTTTTAAAAGGCTGTCGCCTGTTTTTTCAAACTTAGTTTTAGCACGCAAACAGCAGGCTGTTTGCGCCTGCGAGTTTGTTAAAAAGGAAACTTTTTATGGGCTCTGCCCAAACCCGCAACCCTTTAAAAAGGGTTGACCTAAATTTTAAGTTTATAAAGCTAAACTTTGTGCGTTAGAGTAAATAATAGTCTTTTAATCTTTCTTTTTTCTGATTACCGAGCCATCGGGAATTTTCAAGTCACTTTTCATTGTCAGCTTTTGCATAGCGTGGGGGGCAGAGTCAACCGAATTCCCGTATTCGTCAGTAAGTGATATGCACTTTACATTGAAAGGAATACCGCTTGGTGGCAGAACATCAAGTGTATCGCCAACAAGGAATTTATTTCTCTGAGTAATTTCGGTTGTGGTATCATCAACTGATTTTTCACTTACTGCAACAACATCGTAATGTCTGATATAACCGCCGTTGCCTGTAACCTGTCCCGGTTCTCTGCCAAAGTAAAAGCCTGTATTGTATTCACGATGGCTGATTTTTTCAAGTTCCTCTTTAATCCATGGCTCAAGCACATAATTTTCACCTTTAGCCATAAATCCGTCAACTGCGTGGCGGTAAGCGTTTGTAGTAACAGCAGTGTAGTACGCAGACTTTGCTCTGCCTTCAATTTTAAGGCTCGACACACCTGCTTTTACAAGCTCCGGAATATGCTCTATCATACATAAATCCCTTGAATTGTAAAGATATGTGCCGTTGCTGTCCTCTTCAACAGGGAAGTACTGACCCTCTCTGTTTTCTTCAAAAAGATGATATTTCCATCTGCAAGGCTGTGCGCAGTCGCCATGGTTTGCATCTCTGCCCGTCATATAGCTTGAAATAAGGCATCTGCCGGAGAACGACACGCACATTGCACCATGAACAAAGCACTCGATTTCAAGGTCTTTCGGAATTTTTGCTCGTATCTGAGCAATTTCATCAAGCGGAATTTCTCTTGCGAGTACAACCCTTGACGCACCCATATTATAAAGTACATTTGCAGTTGCATAGTTTGTCACACCTGCTTGTGTTGAAATATGTCTTGCAACCTTTGGAGCATATTTTTTGGCCGCCTCAAACACTCCTAAATCGGCAATGATAAATGCGTCAACGCCGCACTCCTGAGCATAGCTTAAATAATCGGGTAAATAATCAAGCTCATTATTTCGTGGCAGTGTATTGCAGGTTACATACAGCTTTGCTCCCTTTGCGTGGGCAAGCTCGCAAGCCTGTTTTAATTGTGTATTGTCAAAATTCTTAGATGCAGAGCGCATACCAAACATTTTTCCGGCAAGGAATACTGCGTCTGCGCCAAATGAAAGCGCAGAGTTCAGACATTCCATATCACCTGCCGGTGCAAGCACTTCCGGTCTTGTAATCATATAAAAAACTCCTAATTATTCAATATTTGCAAGGTTTTCGTTATGCTCATAAATTGTAGATGCATAATAAGCGTTGCCGTCTTTATCGTGGCAGAAGAAGTAGTAATTTGTATCCTTCGGATTGAGGGCGGCTATGATTGCGTTCATACCCGGATTACAGATTTCACCTGCCGGTAAGCCCTCTTTGGTATAAGTATCGTATGAGCTTTCAAAAGTATCTCTTGCGTCATCGGGAACATCTGCCTGAGTTCTGTACGGATAGAACTTTGTTGAGTCAAGTCCGAGATACTGCACACCCATATCTTCGTCAGCATTAAGTCGATTGTAAATGATAGATGAAATATAGTACATATCATCGGTATCGGCAGCCTCCGACTGAATTATAGACGCAACTATCATAACCTGATCGAGAGTGTAATTACTTCTGTTCTTTTTGAGCATTTCCTCAATGGTTGTTACCTTGTCATAACCGCTGACATCCTGCTTTTCGGTAAGTCTTGTATCGTAGTTATTGAGGAAACGATAAATAACATTTTCGGCATCCTCGTTTTTATAGAATGTATAAGTATCGGGGTATAGGTAGCCTTCAAGCTTGTAGTAACGATCATCAGTGTTTTTAATATCCTTGAGGAAAGAATATTCGTCATCAAACTGATTTGAATTACAAAGCTCGAGGAACTTGCCCTCATCTGCAAGAGCGCCTTTTTCTTTGAGCAATTTAGCAATTTCAAGAACATTTCTGCCCTCGGGAATAGTAACCTTGACAGTATCTGTACGGTTTACACTGCTGAGCAGGAAGTTTATTATTGCCTCATAGTCCATATTTGTTTTGATTTCGTATGTACCCTGCGTAAAATCATCGTCAGCCTTGGTGAATTTTGCAAACATCTTGAAATAGTTTTTATCCTCAATGATATTATTCTTTTCAAGAACGGTTGCAACGGTGTCAAGGTTTGGATTTGCAGGAATTTCAATCTTTACGCTTTTGTTCTCGGTACGATTTATAGCAAGCATATCGTCAATACCTGCCACAAAGAACATACCTGCCATTGCGCCCACAATAAGCACAGAAACCGCCCAAATTAATCTAAAAACTCTGCGGTTGCGCTTATTTTTTGCTTTTGCAAGTTTTTTGTCGAGTTTCTTTTTCTTTTTCAAAGCTTGCTTAGAATCCTTTGCCATCTGCGCCTTAACATCTTCGCCACTGTAAGAGTTAAGCTCCTGCGGCTCGTTGTTAGCCGGCTCGGCAGGCTCGTCTAAAATATCGTCATGAATATTTAAAGTGAAGTTTTTAGCCTTTTGACGGCGTTTTTCTTCAAGGTTCTGAATGTTATTATCTTCGCTCACTTACACCATTCCTTTTTCAAATACATTTCTTGTATCGTTTGTGAATTTTTCGGTTATTAAAATGTCAACAGCCTTATCGTAAATTCCATGCGGCAGTTTTTGCTCTACACATCTTGAATAGCATAGCCCAACTGTTGCACCGCCGAACAGGTTTAAAAATCTGTCGTAATAGCCCTTGCCAAAACCAAGTCGGTAGCCGTATAAATCAAAGCTAAGTCCGGGTACAAGGCAAAGTCCGTCAGAATAATCGGTAATTTTTTGGCAGAGGTTTGTGTCGGGCTCCATTATGGAATATTTGCCCTCTTTTAAATCGTCAAGCGAGGCAACGCTGTAAAAATCCATAACGGGTTCTTTTTGCCTGCACTTTGGCAGAGCAAGAATTTTTCCGTCTGCAATAGCTTTTTCAAGAATAGGGTAGGTGTTAATTTCTATCGGCATAGAAACAAATGCAAACAGAATTTTACACTCCTTGTATTCCTTAAGCTCTATAAATTTTTCAAATAAAACTTTATCAAGACTGTTTCTGATTTCTTCCGAATAGTCTGTTCGGATTTTTTTATGCTTTGCTCTCAGTAAATTTTTTTGTTCTCTTATATTGATTATGGGCATTGCATATCACCGCAGACCTTGTTTGCAGCTTCGGCAGACAATACCTTTTCTACGATAGCTTTGCCGAAAAGTATAGCACAGCCTGCACCCTTGCCTGTAATTACATTGCCGTCAACCTCAACGGGAGCGGCGGTGTATGTTGCGCCCTCAAGCTCTTTTTCAAATCCTGGGAAACAAGTGGCTTTTTTGCCCTTTAAAATCCCGAGATTGCCGAGAACTGACGGAGCGGCACAAATAGCGGCAGTGATTTTGTTATTCTCAAAGCAATAGGTAGTCGCCTTTGCAACTGCATCTGACTTAATAAGATTAATTGTGCCGGGCATACCGCCGGGAAGAACAACGCCCTCTATGTCGTTATATGATATTTCCTCAGGCTTTAAGTCTGCTTTAACAGGAACTCCATGAGAGCCTGTTACAACTTCGCCTGTTACACCTACTGTTTTTACTTCAATTTTTGCCCTGCGCATCATATCAAGCGGTGCAAGAGCCTCGGTTTCTTCAAATCCGTCTGCTAAAAATAAATAAAACATAGCAATACCCTTTCTATATTAATTTAATGTAATTCCTATATAAATATCCGTTGGCACAGCCTGTCCGCTTTTAAGCGGTTTAACCATTCCGTATCGGATTTTTTGAGCATTATTAAATAGCCTGTTGTGTGTAAATATAAAATGTTCAGCCTTTGTATTTTGCAGAATATCATTTACCATATTTTTAAAGTTATTTTCTTTAAAATCAAAATAAAACACTTCTGCGGTATTGCCGTTTTCTTCAAACAAAGCAAAATAGTTATTGCTGCCGACTGATTTTATATTATAAATTGAATAATATTCAGCTGAGAATTTTTTGAAATCATTATTCTGTATCAGAATATTATTATTGTTGAATTTTAATTCTTCTAAAGAAATTAAATCATCTCTCATAAATTCTGAAATAAAAGCACTGCAATTTTCTTTATAACCGAATTTCTTATAATAGTTATACAGATTGTCATTTGCAGGGAAGAGAAAAGAATATTCATCTCCCTTTTTTTCGGCACAATTAAGAGCAAACTCAATAAGACTGCCCATAATTCCTTGTTTGCGAAAATCCTTGTGAGTTGCCGCACCGCAAAGGTAGTGAGCCTTGTGACCGCTGAAATTCGACTTTATAAGATATAGGGCCGAAATTATTTTATCGTTGTACTTTGCAACATAGGTGTTGTTTGTGCTAAAGCATTTTTCAAAAAATAAATCGCAGGCTTTTTTATCTTCATCAAAAGATAAAAGCCAAAGTTCTTTAAGAGAATTAATATCCGATTTTTCAGGATTGCAAAAATCAATTTTCATCTTTTTTCAATGTAGCGTTATATCTTGCAAGCAGGATTACGGGATTATATGACAGCTTAGATTTTTTAAGACCCTCAAGTCCCATATCTTCCTCACGATTTATATATTTATATGATGAAAGCGTCTTGGCAAATTCATTATTGATAACAGCATAAATGCCGTCATATTCACGCAGGGCTTTTTCAAAGCAAATGTCAAAGGCAATAGGGGAGATCTCGCAACCGAGCGTCATGGCAACAGCTTTGCTGTCAACATATACAATACCGCCACGCATTTTAAATTCTTCCATATTGTCAAGTGATTCCCTTATGGCGTGCTTTTCTTCATAGTTTTCTATATCTATGTCATTTTCGGCGCACCAATCCAACATAACCTTGTAAGCGTCCTCTTTGTTTGAATTTGTAATTTCCTCAAACCTAAAATTCGGATAGGTGTTTTTGAATTTTGAAATATGGTTGCGCTTTGCGTGGAATTTTCTGCCCGAAAGATTTATTAAATCTTCTGACAAATAGACATATTCCTGATTTTCGGGTGAAAATTCATAGTTAAATTCTGACGGGAAAAGGGTTTCAAGTTTAACCCTCTGTGCGTCTGTCAGCATTACGATAAAAGGTTTTTGCCCACGCTCGTGAGCGTCCTTTATGATTTCTTCGACAGCGGGTTTTATATCCTCGCCATGCGGCAGGCAATATCCCCACATGCTGTCATCGTCATTAAAATATGCTTTTATTAAACAGTTGTTGTACAAAGCAAATTTTATATTATATTCATTTCTCCAGAGGTATGCGCTCAAAATATTGGTGGTAAGCGATATTCCCTCCGGATTGTCGTAGTATTTCTGAAATTTATTTATATCGGATTTTTCTATCAGCTTAAAGTTTAGCATAAAGTATTAATTTCAGCCGCCTTTTCTATTTCCTCTGCTATTGATTCTATCGGCTTGATTTCACCGTTTTCACAGCAGTTAATTACTGTCCAGCCGCATTTTTTTGCGGCATATAAAGCAGATTTTCTGCATTCAAGCAAAAACGCAAAATTCTTTTCGTGTAAATCTTTTTTGCTTTCGTCACCCTCGTAACGCTTGCTCATAAGTTTTTGCGATACTTCGGGTTTAACATCAAGGTAAATAACCTTGTCGGGCTTAGGTACGGCAAGCTTTTTGTATTCGAAATCTTCCTGCCATTCAATAAAGTTGTCCCACTCCGATTTGTCAAGTTTAGACATCTGATAAATTATATTGGATGTGGCGTATCTGTCGCTTAAAATCACATCACTGTTATCGTAATCTTTTTTCCAAAATTTAAGAAAACTTGCCACTCTGTCTACCGCATAAAAGGACGAAGCGGCATAAGCGTTTACATCATTCGGATTACTGCCGAATTCTCCGCCGAGGTACATTTTTACAAGAGCGGAGCTTTCGTTTGCGTAATCGGGAAATTCAAGTTTCTTAACGCTTTTGCCCATTGCAGATATTTTCTCAAAAAGAATTTTAGTCTGAGTAGCCTTTCCACTTCCGTCAAGACCCTCTATTACAATGAATTTTGCACTCATTTTTGTTCCTATCCATTTCTATTATTCTAAAATATAATTAAAATATTACTCTCTGCCGTATTTCTTGCGGACTTCTTTCATTTTTCCGCAGGACATTTTGCCTTCGGGGCAAGGGCCGAACAAACACGCAGGGCCGCAGTTTTTAAATAAATGCGGTGCAACTTCAAGACATTGTTTAAGCATTTGCTCGGCAACATCTCTGATTTCCCACTGTGCACGGTTACAGCAGCGGTGTGCAAAGAAATTCTCAAGACTTCTTGCATTAAAGGTGCATACAATTTTTGTGGTTGAGGCATTGGGAAGAATAAATCTTGCGTCCTCGTTAGCCTTTTTTACAAAAGCATTGAATTTTGCTTTGTTTTCATTTCTGAAATTTTCAATTACCTCTTCGTCACTGCCCTCGGTTATGCCTGTTTCTTCTCTGATATATCCTGCAACAAGTGCGTCACGAACTTCGCTGTAAGCCTTTGACTGCATTTCTATTACTTTGTTGTAAGCGGCAAGCGCCTTTTCGTTTTTTGCAATTTCAGGCGGTGTTACAAAATCAAACTTTGTGCCGTCAACATAACGCTGCGACTGCTGACTGTAAGATGCGATTCTGTGTCTTACAAGCTGATGTGAGCAGGCTCTTGAAATGCCCTCAATGCCAAAGGTAAAAGAAGCGTGTTCAAATGGACTGCCGTGTCCGATGTTTGCAAGCATATCTATAAAATCAGCGGTCTTTTCCTCAGTAAGACCATCTCTTATATTTGATATTTCAGACGGCGAGTAGCACAGCTTGGCAGCCATTGCAACCGTCATTTCGGGATTTGGCGTATAAGTAAGTAAAGTGACTTTTGCACTCAAAATAATCTCCTCCAAAGTGATATAAAAACATATAAAAATATATATAAATGTATTATATCATTTTGTGTCGCAATATGCAACAAAATTAATGCGATTGTTGCGGTACTAAAAAAGAAAAATATCAGAAAATTTCCGATATTCACTTGACATTGTGAATAATTAGTTTTATAATGCTACTGAATAAAAAGTATATGTAATTGGCGTTGACGGGATTAGCTGTATCTCGTTCTTTCAGAGAGAAGTCGGTCGGTGCAAGACTTTATGAATGTTTACAGCACGCTGCCCCTGAGCTCTGTGTGACTAAGCACAGCGTATATCTGCGTTAAGGATTGTAATCGTAAGATTACTCAAAGAGGGTGTTTAAGCACCAATTTGGGTGGTACCGCAGGAATTATTCTCCTGTCCCATTTTTATGGGGCAGGATTTTATTTTGCAAATTTTTTAAGGAGAGATTTTTAATGGAATGGACAGGACTTAACGAACTTCGTGAAAAGTTTCTTTCATTTTTTGAGAGTAAGGGTCATTTAAGACTTCCGAGCTTTTCACTTGTTCCAAAGGACGACAACAGCCTTCTGCTTATCAACAGTGGTATGGCTCCTATGAAAAAGTATTTTACAGGTGAGGTTACACCGCCGAGAAAGCGTGTTACAACCTGCCAAAAATGTATTCGTACTCCTGATATTGAAAGAGTAGGCATTACTGCTCGCCACGGCACATATTTTGAAATGCTCGGCAACTTTTCTTTCGGTGATTATTTCAAGCATGAGGCTACCGCATGGGCATGGGAGTTTTTCACAAAGGTTCTCGAAATGCCTGTTGACAAGCTCTATGTTTCTATTTATGAAAACGATGACGAGGCTTATAAAATTTGGACAGAAGAAATCGGAGTTGAGCCATCTCATATGGTAAGACTCGGCAAAGAAGACAACTTCTGGGAGCATGGCTCAGGTCCTTGCGGTCCATGTTCTGAAATTTACTTTGATCGTGGTGATGAAAAGGGCTGCGGTAAGCCTGATTGTCATGTAGGCTGCGAATGTGACCGTTTTGTTGAGGTATGGAACATTGTATTCTCACAGTTTGAAAACGACGGCAACGGCAACTACACACCTCTCGCTCATCCTAACATTGATACAGGTATGGGTCTTGAAAGACTTGCTTGTGTAATGCAGGGCGTTGACAACCTTTTCTTAGTTGACACTGTTCAGAATATTATGAAGAAGATTTCTGAAATTACAGGTGTAAATTACGGTGAGGACGATAAAAAGGATATTTCGCTTCGTGTTATTACCGACCATATCCGCAGCACAACCTTTATGATTGGTGACGGTGTTCTCCCGTCAAACGAGGGCAAGGGCTATGTTCTCCGTCGTTTGCTTAGAAGAGCTGCTCGTCATGGCAGACTTTTAGGCTACAAAGATGCTTTCTTATATAAGGTTTGCGAAACTGTAATAAAAGAAAACGAGTCGGCATATCCTGAATTAAGAGAAAAACAGGATTTTATTACAAAGATTATCAGAGTTGAGGAAGAGAGTTTCCAGAAAACAATCGACCAGGGCTTTAAACTTTTGCAGGGCATTGTTGATGATCAGGACATTAAGGTACTCAGCGGTGAGGACGCATTTAAGCTCAACGATACCTACGGTTTTCCAATTGACCTTACAAGAGAAATTCTTTCGGAGCAGGGTATAGATGTTGATGTTGACCGTTTCCACGAGCTTTTGAAAGAGCAGAAACAGCGTTCAAGAGATGCAAGAAAGAAAGAAGATACAGACGCTTGGATTTCGGATTCAACAGACCTTTCTGATATTGCTAAAACAGAATTTTGCGGTTATACTGACCTTAATACAGGCAGCAAGGTTCTTGCCATCATTAAAGACGGTATCAGAGTTGACAGCGTCGACGAAAACGAAACAGCTCTTGTTGTTCTCGACAAAACTCCGTTTTATGCAGAGAGCGGCGGACAGGTAGGCGACACAGGTGTAATGGAGGCAGGCACACTTGAGGTTGATGTTGACGATACAACAAAGGATGCATCGGGTGTATATCTCCATTCATGTACCGTTAAGAGCGGCACACTTGAGGTTGGCACAGAACTTCGTGCAATCGTTGACTTTGACAGAAGAGCAAATATTATGCGTAACCACACAGCGGCTCACCTTTTGCAGGCAGCACTTCGTCAGGTTTTAGGCAATCATGTTCATCAGGCAGGTCAGCTTGTAACAGACCATTCGGTTCGTTTTGACTTTACTCACTTTGAGGCTCTAACAGATGAAGAACTTAAGAAGGTCGAAGACCTTGTAAACAAGAAGATTCTTGCATCTATCCCTGTTATTACAAAGGAAATGCCAATCGAAGAGGCAAAGAAACTCGGCGCTATGGCATTGTTCGGCGAGAAGTACGGCGATGTTGTACGAGTTGTAAGCATCGGTGAGTTCTCCGTTGAGTTCTGCGGCGGTACTCACGCAACAAATACTTCAAGCCTCGGCTTATTCAGAATCCGTCAGGAGGGCTCTGTTGCATCGGGTGTAAGAAGAATTGAGGCTATCACAGGTATTAGTGTTCTTCAGTATATGAACGATGTTCGTGAAACTGTACTTAATGTTTGTGAAACACTCAAGATTTCAAATACAAAGGCTCTTGAAGAGGGTGCACAGAAGATTGCAACCTTACTTCATGATCAGCAGAAAGAAATTGCAGAGCTTAACACAAAACTTGCTGCTATGCAGGTTGACAACCTCTTTATTAATTCTGAAATTGAAAACGGCGTAAGAATTATTGCTAAAAAAATTGACAATGCAAACGCTGACGCACTTCGTGCAATGTGCGAGAGAACAAAAGATGTTGCTCCGCTTTCTGTAGTTGTACTTGCTTGTGAAAATGACGGCAAGGTTACATTTGCCGCATCTTGCGGTAAAGATGCTAAGGCACTCGGCGTAAATGCAGGCAAACTCGTTAAGGCTGTTGCTCAGGCAGCGGGCGGCAACGGCGGCGGTAAGCCTGACCTTGCTATGGCAGGTGCAAAAAATCCTGAAAAGATTGATGAAGCACTTGCTATCGTTAAAGAAACTGTATATGGTATGATTAAGGCATAAATGTTGCAAAATCCACATAATTTGATTTTTGTTGTCTGATGGTTTGCAATTTATTGCTATTATTGTTTAGAACTACTAAAAACAGTACAGCAACATTGTATATTAAAACAACGATAAAAAGAAATTAAAGTATTGAAGTTTTGTAATATTTGATGTATAATAATTCCAATGGAATAGTATATTCCTAAAGTTAAAAGAACAATGGAGGAGATTTAAAATGTTCAAAAAAGTAATGAGCCTTGCTCTTGCTTCAACATTAGTGCTTTCAGCAGGGGCATTTGCAGCAAGCGCAGCTGAGGCAGAGGACGCAGTAGCAGCAAATGACGAGTCTGCAGTAGCAGCTGACGATTCTTCAGCAGTAGCAGCAGGTGACGAGTCACAGGTAGGTGCCGGCACAAAGATTTACTTTGATGTAAAGAGTGCAGGTTGGAAAAACTTTAGCACGATCTATTGCCACATCTGGAGAGCTGACGGTACAGGTAAATGGCCAAGCTGGCAGACAAAGAAAGAAGTGTGCAAAAAGGAAAGCGACGATCTTTATTATTATGATATAACAAAGACAGGCAACGCTGAAGAAATTCAGAATGCCGGCAGCAAGAACTTATATTGCGTAATCTTCAGTGCTGATACAGGTTCTCAGATTTACAACACAATCATGAACGGTAACTGCATTGGCGATACTGTGTATGTAACAGGTAACAAGATCGAGAACCCTAAGGACAGCAACAAGACAGATACTGAGGCTGCATGGAAGAACCATCCGGAATGTGGTCCGCAGAAGGTTATTACTTCAACATCAAAAATAGTCGGTACAGCTCTTGCAGACGGTACAACAGATGTAACACTTATGGCTGACTACCTTCTCGATTATGTTTCTGACGAAGGTGTTGCTGATACAAGTAAGACAGATAAGACACAGGATCTTATCAACGAACTCAAGATCAGCCCAGTCGCTGTAATGTCTAATGTAAATTACAAACTTAAGGGTTTTGTTGAGGATGCTGGAACAATGACTCAGGATGTTGCTGACAAGAAGAAGGCAACAATCGAGGGTATCCTTGATAACTGCACAGACCCAACAAAGGGTGGAGAAAAGGTTAACCCAGATGAGATTAAGAATGCAGAGGCTAAGAATGATGCTGACAGCAGCTCATCAGGCAGCTCAGGCTCAAACGGCTCTAACAGCGGTTCTTCATCAAACGGTTCATCATCATCTTCATCATCAGGCTCTAACTCAGTACAGTCAGGTCAGGAGACAACAATCTTCTTCGTATTTGCCGGCGTAATGGTTGCAGCTGCAGGTGTATTCTTCCTCGTTAGAAGAAGAGAGAACTAATTTATCTTAACAGATAATAATACTTAATCACTTAGCTCCGCAGAGTATTCTGCGGAGCTTTTTGTATACTATAAACTCTCTGTATTACTTGCTTTTTTGCTTTTTATATATTACAATATAATAAAAGTGAAGACAATTTTTTTATAAATATTCGGGAGATGTCAGTATGAAGATTAAAGATGATTTCGCTTTAAGAAAAGTAGCGGATTCTTATGTGGTAGTACCTGTAAACAGTCTTACTCTTGATTTTAACGGAGTAATTAATCTCAATGAAACAGGAGCTTTTTTGTTTGAGCAGCTCCAAAAAGGCATTGAAAAAGAAGAGCTTGTTGAAAAAATGCTCGATGAATACGATGTTACGAGAGAAAAAGCAAGTGCTGATATTGACTTGTTTATCAATAAGCTAAAGGATGCAGATGTCTTTGAATAATAAAGAAATTCAACTTGAAGATGTAATAGAGATAATTAAAGAGAAACTCAGCAGCGGCGGCACAGTCACTTTTACTCCGCATGGAACAAGTATGTTTCCTATGCTCAGGAGTGGCGAAGATGTTGTGGTTCTTAAAAAGCCTGATGGCAGGCTAAATTATCTTGATGTTGCTTTATACCGAAGAAGTAACGGCGATTTTGTTTTGCACAGAGTTGTCGGTTTTGATAAAGATGGCAAATATATTTTTTGCGGTGATAATCAGTTTCATAAAGAACGGGGAATTACTGACGAAAATATTATAGGTGTGGTTACCGCATTTTATCGAAAAGGAAAACACTATACCGATAATTCGCTTTCATACAGATTTTATAAGTCAGCGTGGGAGTATATTAAAGCGCCGATGCGTATGCTTTATTCAATGCACAGAATGAATAAGTCGATAAAGATAAAAAAGAAAAGGTAGTTTTTGTATAATGAAAAAACATCTTAATGACGCTCAAAAAAAAAAATATGCATATTATTTATCGCTTGTATCAAGTGTTTTAAACCGAACAGAACCGCAGCTGCCGTATGAAAATTGTAATCTTGACCACATAAGGCGGATTTCTAATGATACCAGAATGGACGCAATTTTTGATGAGGCAATTATTATGCTTTCTAAAAAATTCAGCGTTTCAGCTGAACTGCTGTCTTACGCAAAAAAGGATCTTAATCACTGGATTTATATTGATACAGCAATGAAGTATGAGATTGAGAATTTGCTGAAATGCTTTGACAAAGAGCAGATTTATAACCTGCCGATGAAAGGTTATTTTCTTAAAAATGATTATCCAAATCCGTTTGACCGCTCGATTGCTGATTATGATGTTTTATTTGAAATAAAAGATATTGAAAAAATAAAGGATTTATTCAATAAAAACGGTTATAAATTTTTGAAAAACGATTCACAGCAATACCATTTTACAAAACAGCCGTTTATGTATATTGAAATGCATTGTTCACTTTTGAAAAAAAACAATAAGAACTATGCTTTTTTTGAAAATCAGCTTGAAAGAGCCAAGGTGCGTGACGGTTATTCATTCTCTAAGGAAATGTCGCTTGAAGATTACTATATCTATATGTTGCTTCACTCTGCCAAGCACTTTTCCGAGGGCGGAATAGGAATCCGAATGATTGCGGATGAGTATGTTTTTTATAAAAAATATGCCGACAAACTCGATTGGGCATATCTTGACGATTGTTTTAAGCAATGCGGAATACAGATTTTTGAGAAAAAACTGCGTGATATTTCACTGAAATGGTTTTCAAAAGGCAGTGAAGTTAAAGATTTTGACGATGTTGAAGAATATATTTTATTAAGTATGACTCTCGGCAGAGTAGATGTTGCGGTTATGTCCGAAATGGAAAGACGAAGAGTTAATACGGAAACAGGCAGAAAAAAATCAAGATTTGCTAATTTTATTTCATCGCTTTTTCCGAATAAAACATATATGGCAAATAATTATTCTTTTGTGGAGAAAATGCCGATTTTATTGCCGTATTCATGGGTATGTATGTGGTGCAGAAGAATTTTTATTGACAGAAATATTAATATAAAAAAAGGTTTTAACAACAGAACTTCTTATACTGATGATGATGTAAGTTATTTTACTTATATTCAAAAAGAAGTAGGTTTTGATGTTAAATAAAATTGTATTTATGTTTTAATTGACAAATAATGTATTTATTGATACAATATCAAATAAGTTAGCAAACACTAACGGCACTTGGTGTTTGCTAATTTAAAGAGGAATAGTTAGTCCGTCCTAACTATTCCTCTCTTTTTATTTTAAATTTAATGCAAATTTTAAGTAAAATTTTAATTTCATTTAAAGTTGCTCAGGTACAATATACTCATCAAAACGAAAGGGGAATAAATATGAGTTATCAAAGCGTATTTAAGCGCTATGAAATAAAGTACCTTGTGACAAACGAGCAAAAAGAAATGATTATGCAGGAAATGCAGAAATATATGTATGCCGATAAGTACGGCAAAAGCACAATTTGCAACATTTATTTTGATACACCCGATTTTTTGCTTATAAGGCGCTCGCTTGAGCATCCGCTTTACAAAGAAAAGCTCAGGCTGAGGAGCTACGGCGTTGCCAAGCACGACAGCACAACATTTATAGAAATCAAGAAAAAATACAAAAGGGTTGTTTATAAACGCAGAACAGAAATGACAGAAAGTGAAAGTATGTGTTATCTATGCAGTGGCGAGCATATGGCAGACAGTCAGATTTTGCGTGAAGTTGATTATTTTCTTGAACACTACAAAGGGATTGCTCCACAGGTTGTGATTTCTTACAATCGAGAGGCTTTTTATTCAAAAAATGATTATGATTTCAGAGTAACCTTTGATAACAATATTCTTTGGCGTGATTATGATTTGTCGCTTTGCAAAGGCATTTACGGTACGCCTATATTGCAGAAGAATTATTCACTTATAGAAATAAAAACGGGTACGGCTGTTCCTATGTGGATGACAAAAATTTTAAGTGAAAATAAAATCTATAAAACATCTTTTTCAAAATATGGCAATGCTTATCTTGTAATTATGCACGAAAAAGCAAACGGAGGTAAAAAATATGCTTAATACATTATTTTCAGGAATTTTCAGTACAACAACCGAATCAATAGCAGTTCCGCAGTTTTTACTTTGCATTGCGGTTGCGCTTGTAATTGGTATCTTTCTTGCGGTTGTTTATTCGTATAAAACAAAGTACACCAAGAGTTTTGTTGTAACCCTTGCATTGTTGCCGGCGGTTGTGTGCGTAGTAATAATGATGGTAAACGGAAATGTGGGTGCAGGTGTAGCGGTTGCAGGTGCATTCAGCCTTGTGCGTTTCCGCTCTGTACCCGGTACGGCTAAGGAAATCGCCACAATTTTCCTTGCAATGGGCGCAGGTCTTATTTGCGGAATGGGTTACCTCGGATATGCCGTTTTATTCGCCTTGATTTTAGGATTAGCAATGTTTGTGCTTAATAAAATAAATATCGGCGCAGACAAAAGGCTTGAGCAGGACAGAATATTAAGAATAACCATTCCCGAGGATCTCAACTATACAGGTGCTTTTGACGACCTCTTTGAAAAATATACGCAGAAGTCAGAGGTTGTGTCGGTAAAAACAGCTAATATGGGCAGTTTGTTTAAGCTGACATATAATGTAACTCTTAAAAACTCGACAGAAGAAAAAGATTTTATTGACGATTTAAGATGCAGAAACGGCAATCTTGAAATCAGTATGGCAAGGCAGGAGGTAACTAATAATGAGCTTTAATCATAATAATAAAGGAAAATTCGCAGCTTTGCTTGCGGCATTAATAGTAGCGGTAAGTGTAACAGGCTGTGCAAATACAGACAATAACACCTCGTCAGGCTCAACGGCAACAGCAGACAATGCTTCGCAAACCTCAACAGTATCTGATGACTCAACCGACAGTGAAATGTTTACCGACAGGGATAAAGAGGTTGGCTACGATGAAAGCTCGGCGGTTACGGTTGCTTTTTCGTCATCGGGCGCAACCGCAAGTTCAGACAGTGTAACGGTAAGCGGAAGTAAGGTTACGCTCAAGGACGAGGGTACATACATAATAACAGGTACAACAGCAGACGGACAGATTATTGTGGACGCAGACAGCAAAACCAAAATTCAAATTGTACTCAAAAATGCCTCGATTACTTGCAAATCAAGCGCCGCATTGTATGTAAAGCAGGCGGATAAAGTATTTGTAACAACGGCGAAAGATTCCGAAAATACACTTGCCTCAACAGGGGAGTATGTTCAGACAGACGATAATAATGTAGATGCGGCGGTATTTTCTAAAGATGACATAACTCTAAACGGCGAGGGCAAGCTGACGGTTTCGTCCGAAAAAGGTCATGGCATTGTTTCTAAGGACGATTTAAAGCTCACAAGCGGAGAATATACAGTTACAGCGGCAAGCCACGCATTAAGCGGTAAAGACAGCATAAGAATTGCGAGCGGCACTTACAACCTTACCTCAGGCAAAGACGGACTTCACGCAGAGAATACAGACGATACCTCAAAAGGCTTTGTGTATATTGCAGACGGCAATTTTACCGTTAATTGCAAGGGTGACGGTATAGACGCAGGCACTACCGCTCAAATTGAAAACGGTACATTTAATATCACTTCAAGCAGTGGTTCAAGCTCCTCAAGCGCAACGGATTCCGCAAGTGTGAAAGGCATAAAAGCCGCAGGAGATCTCACAATCAGCGGCGGTACATTTAATCTGAACTGCGAGGACGACGCTTTACATTCAAACACAAATGTTACCGTTACAAACGGCACATTTACAATTTCAAGCGGAGATGACGGTATTCACGCAGACAGCAAAACAAGCATAAGCGGAGGCACTGTAAATATTACCGAAAGCTATGAGGGCATAGAGGGAACAGAGGTTGAAATTTCGGGCGGCACAATTACCTTGAAAGCAAGTGATGACGGAATAAATGCCGCAGGCGGAAAAGATGAAAGCGGTTTTGGCGGTGGTTTTGATCGAGATAATTTCAGCTCATCAAATGCATCTATTACCATATCGGGCGGTAAAATTACAATAGAAGCAGATGGTGACGGAGTGGATTCTAATGGTTCACTCACTGTTACAGGCGGAGAAACCTATGTTTCAGGCCCTACAAGCGGAGCGGACGGCGCACTTGATTATGACGGCGAGGCAACAATTACAGGCGGTATATTCGTTGCGGCAGGTTCAACTCAGATGGCGCAGAATTTCGGCGAAAACTCAACGCAGGGTTCAATGTTTGTCAATACAAACTCAAGCGGAGAAATTACACTTAAAAACAGCAGTGGAGAAGTTTTGGTATCTTTCACTCCTGCCAAAACATATGCTTGCGTAGTAATCAGTTGTCCGCAAATTACAACGGGACAGACCTATACAGTAACCGCAGGAGAGTATTCAACAGAGGTTGAAATGACTTCACTTATTTATGGCTCAGGCGGAATGGGCGGCCCTAACGGTATGGGTGGCAGAGATATGAACGAAATGGAAAGACCGAATGACTCGGATATGTCCGATCCTCCTCAAATGAGATAAAATAAAATCACAACTGTTCGGCTGAGCAGTTGTGATTTTTGCTTTTGTTTAGTTTTTATCGGAAATCATAATTTGAAGTTGGGTTACATCATTTACATTTATTTCATTATTTTGGTTGGTATCGGCATTCAGCTTTTGAACAGCCGTAAGATTTGAACCGCCCGAAATTGCCATTTGTAAATCCGTAACATCGAGTACATCAAGTTTATTGTTTAAGTCAATATCTCCGAGCATAGTTACAGCAAGCTCGGTTTTATTTGTAATTGCTTTTATAACAAAAGTACCGCCGAGGTCATCATCTCGCTCGGCTTTGTACCAATCGAGAATATCAATCATTTTTCCGTCTTTATAAATATAGCTTTCGCCTTTTTTAGTTTCATTTATAAAGGCAAATTGTCCGTTCGATTTATTCAGCCATTCGCCAACGCCGATAGTGTTTTTGTCGCTTGCCTCATTTTTACTGATTTTTACGGCAATCGCACCGTATGTAACAGGCAAATCAAAATCGTTTGTGTCAATATTTAAGTAGCCGCTGTAAGGAACTGTACCTGTGCTTAGCAATGTCCATTTGGATTCATCGCTTACGGGAGTTTTATTTTCGGCAGGAACATAATAAATTTCGTAATCCGAATTTTTGGCAGTGCTTTCAAACATTACCGAATCGAGCTTGTTGTATCCCTCTGAAAAATTAAAAAGATTAAGATAAGTAACGCTGTCATAGTCAATGTAATTAAATTCGTAGGTAGCACCGTAAATTTCATTTTGCATCAGCTTTATATCATCGGTAATCGGTGTTACATCTTCAATGGCATAGTTATATCTGAATGTACTGCTGAAAAGGTAGGCGTCTTCATACGACATCCAAAAATAGCCGTTTAAGCTGTTGTAGTTGCCCCAGCTGTTTTTTACGAGCCATGCGCCGTTATTTTCGGGAAGAATACCGTTGGCGGTTTTAAAATTCTCCTTTGCAAAATCATCGTCCCAGCCGACAATAGCTATTGCGTGCCCCGTAGCTTTTGGCGAGCCTTTCGGGCAAAAATAAGCGGTTCTGTCGCTGTTTTCGTAAAATGTACTATGCGAATATGCGGCATAAATTGAGCCGTTGTCCATAATCTCCTGCTTTATTTCTTCTCGCGAGCAATTATCAAGATACTTTATAGCCGTTGCTCCGTAATTAACAAGAGAAGATAGGTCGGTGTCGGGGTTGTATTCATCGGCAAAGCTTTCAAAGTCGCTCTGTTCAATTCCGCCCTGCCACGAGCTTAAATATCCGAGTGCGGTAAAAGCATAGCCGTCAGATGTAATACTCCTCAGCCAACCCTTGCCGTTGCTTTTTGTAGTTGCCCATAGGTTCATATGCTCTGCAGAAAAATTATTTGCGGTAAAACCACTTTTTAGAAGTTTTGTTTCAAGCACAGAGAGCGAGGAGTAAATCCAGCAATCGTTGTATCGCTGATCCTTTGGCGGATTTACAACGTTGTAGTCCACCGAGCTGAAAGAAGTCGGCAGGTCGGCTTGTGTATCGTCTGAATTGCTGTAAGTGTTTATCTGAAAATTTTTAAGTGATTTTGTATTGCTGTCAATTTCGGCGGCATTTGCCGTAATGCCCACTGCCGAAAAAAGCATAAATGCAGATATTGAAATTGTTATCGCCTTTATTGCAGGTGATTTTTTCATTTTTTACAATCACACCTTTTATTAAAATTTTAATTATATTAAATAATTATATCAAAAATTTTCTTTCTTGTAAAGAATATAAACGCTGTTTATACACAAGATAATAGCAATATTTACAGATAAAAGGGGCGACTTTATGGAACTGAGAACAGACCTTGCGGTAGAGGCAAGAGAAATAGCAGGCGAAGATGTGGGCGGCGTTGACTTTGTGCAGTACAGTGAAAACGGACTTGACATTTCAAGACTTGAGGTAAAAACACGAAAAGCTCAGCAGCAGCTTGGCAAGGAAGAGGGAACATACATTACGATTGAACTTCCGTCACTTACCGATAATTTTACGGAAACCGATGAAAGGCTTATAACAATAGGAAAAGAAATCCGCAGGCTTTTGCCTGTCAACGGACTTGTGCTTGTGGTGGGGCTCGGAAACCCGGAGATTACTCCCGATTCCCTCGGGCCGAAAACGAGCGCAAGGGTGCTTGCGACAAGGCATATTTCGGGAGAGATTGCAAGAAGTACGGGACTTGACAGATTAAGACCTGTTGCGGTTATGGCAACGGGAGTAACGGGACAAACGGGCATAGAAACAGGCGAGTACATCCTAAGCATTGTAAAAAGAATAAAGCCGAATGCCGTTGTGGTAGTAGATGCGCTTGCGTCACGCAGACTTGAAAGGCTCGGCTGTACTCTGCAAATAAGTGATACGGGAATTTCACCCGGTGCAGGTGTGGGAAATCACCGCACAAAAATTAACAAGGACACCATAGGAGTGCCTGTAATTGCAATAGGAGTGCCGACTGTTGTAGATGCCGCTACCTTTGCATCGGATTTATTAAGCGGAAACGATCCGCACAGAGCAAGGCGCAGAATAACTCCGCAGGGCAGGCAGATGGTTGTTATTCCACGAGAAATTGATTTGCTTACAGAAAGAGCCTCAAGACTTATTTCTTTTGCACTCAACGGCGCTTTGCAAAATGAATTTAATATATCGGAGCTTGTATCTCTTATGTAGCAATTTGGTCATACATTAAAATCATCGGCATATATTTTTATAAGGCGGTGATTTTGTGAAAAGATTAGGAGCATTAAAAATAACGGCGTCAATAGTTCTTGTATTGACTGCCGTTTTCTGCATTTATAAAAGACTGCCCGAATGTTTTGCAAGCGATAAGCCTGCCGCTCTCGCTGTTGCGGCGCTCACCTTGTCTGACGGTACATATAAACTTTCAAATCTTGCAAATACAAACGAAAATCGGACAGAGCCAAAAAAGCAGGAGGAAACACAGCCGACAACCAAGCCTGTAACGATTACAAGAAAATTTAATGGTGAAAAGGATAAAACAGGATATTACGATTCTTTCGGCGACCATAGCGGGGAAGAAGTATATGACATTCTTGCCGAGCATATCGGGGCAAACGGTGTAAAATGCGGTACGGCATATGTAAAAAACAATACGGGACTTGATTATGATTTTGAGTCCGCCTTAAGCAGTGCGCTGCCGTTTGATGTGGATTCAAACGGTTCGGCGCAGGTGCTTATTTACCACACCCATACAAGCGAAAGCTATATGGACGAAGATGTGGATTATTTTTACGAAAGCTATTACTCACGCACACAGAACAATGATTATAATGTAACGGCTGTCGGAGATGCAATTACCGATGTGCTCAACAAGCGTGGTATAAAGACAATGCACGATACCACAGTACATGATTCCACTTACAGCGGTTCTTATGACAGAAGTGCGCAGACGGTCGAAAGCATTATGGAAAATAATACGGATATTAAGGTTATTATTGATATTCATCGTGACGCAATCGGTACGGAAACTCAAAAGGTAAAGCCTGTATTTACATATGACGGTAAGCAGGGGGCACAGATAATGATTCTTTCGGGTTGCGATACAGACGGTGAAATGAATTTTTTGAATTGGGAAAACAACTTGAATTTTGCACTGAAAATTCAAAACAAAGCCGAAGAAATGTACCCCGGAATGACAAGACCGCTCAATTTCGGCTATTTTGCTTATAACGAATATATTTGTGACGGTTCTTTGCTTATAGAAATAGGAACAGACGCAAATACAATAGAGGAGGCGGAGTACAGCGGAGAGCTGCTTGGCAATGTGCTTTATGAGGTGCTTAAGGACGGCTTATAAATAAATGTAAAAACAGCTTGCAATATATTGTGGCTTTTGGTATAATTTGAATATATGTATCCGCAAGGAGTAATGTAATGAAAAAATACAGAATTTCAAAATATGCAATCTGTATGCTGTTTGCGGTATTGTTTATGTTTGTGGCTGCAATCGGCACAAATGCCGTTGATATTGACGGCGACGGAATAGATGACGGAGATGTATCGGAAACCGAGGTTTATACAGAACCCGAATATACAGAAACTCAATATACCGAGCCTGAAACCTATCCCGAAACCGAGCCTTACACAGAGCCGCCGACAGAATATTATACCGAAGAAGTTACAGAAGAATATACGGAGCCTGTATATACCGAAGAACCGACAGAGCCGTATTACGAAGAAACAACAGAATATGATTTTAATAATAATGTAGTCAATGAAACGGTGTCGCCTACCCAGCTTTCAACTTCAAAAGTTAGTACAAAGCGTTACGAAACCAATGATGCCGCAGGTATTGTATATTGGGTTTGCGTAATTGTAGGTATAATTGTTTTGATTTTCGTATTGCTCAGTACAAAAATATCTTATGTGCTTGAACGCAGAAGAGAGCAGAGAGATATTTATTCTTCATAAGGAGAGCAGTATGGAAAAAGTAAAAATAGGAAATGTTGAATTTAAGTCCCACGCAGTGCTTGCCCCTATGGCAGGCGTTACCGACAGGGCGTACCGTGAGCTTTGCGTGGAATTTGGCGCTGCCTATTGCGTAAGTGAAATGGTAAGCTCAAAGGCACTTTCTTTCAACAGTAAGAAAAGCGAAGAACTTATGGAAATCTCCGATTATGAGCGACCATGCGGTATTCAGATTTTCGGAGATGATCCCAAATGTATGGCTGATGCTGCTATACATTCTATGGAAAACAAGCCCGATATTATTGATATAAATATGGGCTGCCCTGCTCCTAAAATCAGCTCAAACGGCAGCGGCAGTGCATTGATGAAAAATCCGCAGCTTTGCGGAGAAATTGTAAAAGCAGTAACGAGCACCGTTGATGTGCCTGTTACGGTTAAAATCCGAAAGGGTTGGAATAACTCAGCTGTAAATGCAGTTGAGGTTGCTAAAATTTGCGAACAGGCAGGCGCAGCGGCAATTACAGTTCATGGCAGAACAAGAGAACAGTATTATAAGCCGCCTGTTGACTATGATATTATAAAGGAAGTCAGCAATGCGGTGTCAATTCCTGTTATTGCAAACGGCGACATTACCTCTGCCCAAAAGGCTAAAGAAGTAATGGACTACACAGGATGCAGGCTTGTAATGATTGGACGAGCTACACTTGGCAATCCATGGATTTTTTCTCAAATAAACGCTTATCTTGAAAATCCCGATTGCGTTCTCAAACAGCCTACTCTTGAAGAAAAGCTCAATGTTATGTGCCGACACATTGAAAAAATGGTTGAGTACAAGGGCGAGCATATGGCAATGCTGCAAGCACGAAAACTGATTGCAGGATACTTTAAAGGTATGCGTGGTGCGGCAGAGCTTAGAAATCAGTCGGGCAAGGTGTGTACGCTTGATGATTTGTACGCACTTAAAAACAAGGCTTTAGCATCTGTTTATGATGTTTAAAATTTATTTTAGATAAAGGGGAATAATTATGAGTGAAAAAACTAATATCGCAGCACTCGATTACCTCAACAGCTATGATCCTGCTGTTGGCGAGGCAATGACAGCTGAACTTAAAAGACAGAGAAGAAATCTTGAGCTTATTGCAAGCGAAAATATAGTTTCTCCTGCTGTTATGGCAGCAATGGGCAGCTTGCTTACAAATAAGTACGCAGAGGGTTATCCGGGAAAGCGTTACTACGGCGGTTGCCAGTGTGTAGATGTTGTGGAGGAAATCGCACGCAAGAGAGCTTGTGAGCTTTTCGGCGCAGAGCACGCAAATGTTCAGCCACACTCAGGCGCTCAGGCTAACACAGCAGTTTACTTTGCTATGCTCAACCCGGGAGATACAGTTATGGGTATGAACCTTAACGAGGGCGGTCACCTTACACACGGTTCACCTGTAAATATTTCAGGTAAGTACTTTAACTTTGTACCTTACGGCGTTGACAGCGTAACACACAGAATTGACTATGATAAGGTTCTTGAGATTGCCAAGGAATGTAAGCCAAAACTTATTGTAGCCGGTGCGTCCGCTTATCCGAGAATTATCGACTTTGCTAAACTTCGTGAAATTGCAGACGAGGTTGGCGCTTATCTTATGGTAGATATGGCTCACATTGCAGGTCTTGTTGCAGCAGGCGTTCATCCAAACCCTGTTCCATACTGCGAATTTGTTACATCTACAACTCACAAAACTCTTCGTGGCCCAAGAGGCGGTCTTATCCTCTGTCGTGAAGAGTTTGCTAAGCAGATTGACAAGGCTATTTTCCCGGGTACACAGGGTGGCCCGCTTATGCACACAATCGCAGCAAAGGCAGTTTGCTTTGGCGAGGCATTAAAGCCTGAGTTCAAGGAGTACGGCGCAAAGATTGTTTCTAACTGTAAGGCTCTTGCAGAGGGACTCCTTAAGAGAGGCAATAAGCTTGTTTCGGGCGGTACAGACAACCATGTACTTCTTATGGATCTTCGTGATACAGGTGTTACAGGTAAAGAGCTTGAGGCTCGTCTTGATGAGTGCTATATTACAGTAAATAAAAACACTATTCCGGGTGAACCGCTTTCTCCGTTCGTAACAAGCGGTGTTCGTATAGGTACTGCCGCTGTTACAACAAGAGGTCTTAACGAAGAGGATATGGACAAGATTGCCGAGTATATTACACTTGTTCTCAATGATTTTGAAAACAGTGCCGACAAGGTAAGAGCAGGCGTTGAAGAAATCTGCAAAAAGTATCCGCTTTACGAATAATTTGTTTAATAAATAATTCGCTTTAAGAATAATATTCCGTTCCGTCAAAATAAAGGCGGAACGGATTTTTTTACCAAAAATCTTGACAAATTGTGCGAACAAATGTACTATAATTATATAATGACTTTCAAAACGAAACGAGGTTTACTCTATGAATACTCCGCTTGCAGACAGAATAAGACCGCAAACACTTGACGATATAGTAGGGCAAAAGCATTTGCTTGGGCCAAACAAGCCGTTACGAAAAATAATTGAAAGCGGAGAAATTCCAAATTTGATTTTTTACGGCCCATCAGGCGTGGGAAAAACTACACTTGCTACATATATTGCTAAAAGAACTAACAGAACTCTGAAAAAGCTGAACGGTACAACCGCATCTACCTCAGATATAAAAGAGGTTGTATCGGAGCTTAACACTTTTTCGGGAATGAACGGAATTTTGCTGTATCTTGACGAGATTCAGTATTTCAACAAAAAGCAGCAGCAGGTTTTGCTTGAATACATTGAGAACGGCTCTATAACTCTGATTGCATCAACTACTGAAAACCCGTATTTTTATGTTTATAATGCAATTCTCAGTCGTTCTACTGTTTTTGAATTTAAATCCGTACCGCCCGAAGAGATTGAAAGAGCCGTAAAAAGAGCCGCCGATATAATTGCAGAGGAACAGGAGATAGAGGTCGATTTTCCAGAAAGCTGCCGCAAAAAAATTGCGTTCGGTTGTGGAGGAGATGTACGAAAAGCAATGAATGCGGTTGAACTTTCTATTCTTGTGGCAGATGAGGAAGACGGAGTTAAAACCGTTACCGAAGAGATAGTAAGCGAGCTTGTGCAGAAAAGCGCAGTTCGATATGATAAAGACGGCGACGAGCATTATGACATTATTTCGGCTTATCAAAAGAGTATGCGTGGCAGTGACAGCAACGCAGCTTTGCATTATCTTGCACGCTTGCTTGAGGCAGGTGATTTGCCGAGCGCTTGCAGAAGACTTATGGTGTGTGCTTGTGAAGATGTTGGACTTGCATATCCGCAGCTTATTCCTATTGTGAAGTCTTGCGTGGATATTGCTCAGGCAGTCGGATTGCCTGAGGCAAGAATACCGCTTGCCGATGCCGTAGTAATGGTGTGCAATGCTCCAAAGTCAAACTCGGCTTATATGGGAATAAATCGTGCAACTCAGGACTTAAAGCTCGGAAATTACGGTCCTGTACCAAGACAACTTCAAAATATGCACTATGATGGGGAAGAAAATAATAACAAAGGACAGTTTTATAACTATCCTCATGATTATCCTAATCATTATGTAAATCAGCAATATTTGCCCGATATTATTCGTGACAGAGTTTATTACGAATACGGCGACAATAAAAACGAGCAGGCATACAAGGCTTATTGGGATAAAATCAAGAATAAAGGGTATTAGTATTTATCACAAAAAATGCACATTGCATTTGTGCATATTGATATTAATTCTTGCAAATCACTTGCTTTTTGTTAATTGTGTACAAATATTGTATAATAATTTTGTTTGCAAGAAAATCAAATAATTCCACAAAGGAAAAAACAGTTAACAAACATTGTTGTATAATATAATTGTCAGAATGTGGAATTATATTATCCACAAAAACCATAACAAAAAATTTGGAGGAAATTCTTATGGTAACAACAAAGCACAAGGTACTCAGCTTAATACTTTGTATTATGCTCGCAGTATCAGCAGTTTGTGCAGGCAGTATGGCAGTATCAGCAGCAACAGGCGATACTGTATACGTTCGTGCAAACAACGGCTGGACCAATCTGTACTGCTATATGTGGACAGATGGTGCAGGCAACAACGCAACATGGCCTGGTCAGGCTATGACAAAGGTTGAAGATGACGTTTATGCTTACACAGTTTCTGGTGATTTTAAGAATGTTATTTTCAACAACGGCAGTGGCAAACAGACAGGCAACCTTACTTATGCCGGCAACGGTCAGATCTATGACCTCAGCACAAACAAGTGGTCAGCTTACTCAGGCACAACACTTCCAACACAGGCTACTTCAGCTACACAGGCAACATCATCAACTAAGCCGACACAGGCTACACAGCCATCAACTTCTTCGGGCAATGCAAGACCGATTTACTGCCAGAATGATGCAGGTTGGTCAAATGTATATTGCTATATGTGGAACAGCACCACAGATAGCAACGCTGCATGGCCGGGCAAACCAATGACTGAAATTGGCGATAATGTATGGTCTTATACTCCTAATAAGGCTTATAAGAATGTTATCTTCAGTTCAGGCAGCAATAAGTCAAATGACCTTACAGTAGGTTCAGGCGACCTTTACAACAACAAGACAAATACTTGGTCTGTATATGATACAAGTGATATTCAGGTAACTTCTTATACAGCAGCCCCATCGAGCACAATTTATACAGGTACAGCTGTTACACTTTCAACAACAGCAAATAGCCTTGTAAATGCTACTATCAGCTATCAGATTTCTGTAAACGGCAAGGTAGTATCTCCTATGAGCTCGACAAACTCATATGTATGGACACCATCAGCAGTTGGTGAATATACAATCAAGTTTGAGTATTCTGATACAAAGGGCAACACAAACGAGCGTTCACTCACACTTACTGTTGCAGATGACTCAACACTCGTTAAGCCTGTTATTAAAAATGTTACACCATTTAATCTTAACTTTATTAAGCTCAACACAAAAGCTACCGTTAAAGTCCTTGCAGGCGGCGGTAATACAGGTACAAACCTTCTTTTCTATAAGTATGTAGTTACAGATCCAAACGGTAATAAGAACATTCCTTATTACACACTTAACGATTCATACTCATTTGTACCTACAGTAAAGGGAACATACACAGTTGAAGTATATGTCGAAGGTTCTGACAACTCAAAGGTTTCAAAGACTTATACTTATACAGCTGATTCTAATGTACCGACTACAACACAGCCGACTACATCTGTTATTCCTACAACAACATCACCAAAACCAACCACACCAAAACCAACCACACAGCCTACAACTTCAGTACAGCCTACAACAACTCCGTTTATGCTTGGCGACTGCAACGGTGACGGCATTGTCAATGTAAACGATGTTACATATCTCCAGATGATCATTGCTGAATGCAGCGGTATGACATATGATTTCAAGACATGTGATGTTGACGGTAACGGTGTTCTTGATGTTATCGACGCTACAATGCTTCAGAAGATGGCTGCAGGACAGTAATTTAACATATGACGATTAACTAAAATATATTGAGGTACTATTATGACAAAAATTAAAAAATGGTGTGCATTAGTACTTTCTGTAATGCTTGTTATTACAGCAGGCATAGTATCTGTAAACGCTGCTGACGCTGACGCTACAACCGAAGAGGTTGGTGCGGCGTCAGCTGAAACAGGCATTACTATTCATTATCAGAACAGTGAACTTGCACAGCCATATGTTTACCTTTGGAATTCACTTCCAACAAACAGCGCAATGTCAGATTCATATCCGGGTGAAAAAATGACTGCCTCTTCAAACGGTTGGTTTACTTATGTAATCAACGATGTTACGGCTGTAAATATGATTTTTACAGATAAAGACGGCAAACAGTATTCACCTGAATTAAGAAGAACTACCGGTGAGTGGTGGTACAAAAACAAGAGATGGACAAAGTACAATCCTGATGAAATTGACCCTGTTGATTCAGTGGATATGCGTGAAGAGTCTATCTACTTTGTTATGACAACCCGTTTCTATGACGGAGATACAGGCAACAATGTTCATTGCTGGGATGACACACAGGCAAATAACCCTGATTCAGACCCTGCATGGCGTGGTGACTTCAAAGGTCTTGCAGACAAGCTTGACTATATAAAGGCACTTGGCTTTTCAGCTATCTGGATTACTCCTGTAGTTACAAACGGTTCGGGCTATGATTATCACGGTTATCATGCTATGGACTTCTCAACCGTTGATGTTCGTTATGAGAGTGATGATTTTACATACCAGGATCTTATTGATGAGGTTCACGCAAAAGGTATGAAGATTATTCAGGACGTAGTTTTCCAGCATACCGGTAACTTCGGTGAGGCTTATTTCTGCAATCTTTTTGAAAAAGATACAACAAAAGACCTTTCAAATCTTGAAGAGTCAATGATTCCTACAGACTTGCTTCTTGACACATACGGACTTAATTCAGCAGAGGAATACTGGGCACAGAAGCCTGGAATTCAGTATTCTGAAAGACTTAACCTTATGAAGAATACAACATACTCTTCAGATGTAGGTAACTCAACAGGCAGCTTGCCGGACGCAAAAGATTATGATTCTGCAAAGATTTCAAATTCTGACACATTTAATGCAAACAACTATTATCATACAGGTTATTTCCAGAGCCTTAACTGGGATGACTGGACCTGTAAATTTGCTCAAATCGCAGGTGACTGTGTTGACCTCAACACAGAAAATCCGGCAGTAGCAGAACACATCGTAGATGTATACTCAGACTATATCAATATGGGCGTTGACGGTTTCCGTGTTGATACAGTAAGACATATTCCAAGACTTGCTCTTAACCTTATGTACAATGACCAGCTTTATGCTGCTGCAAAGGCATCGGGTAACAACAACTTCCTTATGTTTGGCGAAATCTGTACTCGTTACACACAGATTTGGTATCGTGGCCACGCAGAGGAATCTACACCTTACTACACTTGGAAAGAGTCAAACAATAAGTGGGCTGATTTATGGAGTTACGGCACTTCTGCTGAAGATATCAACAACAATATGAATGTTGTATTTGATCATTATCTCGAAGAAGATGATCCTACAGATGAACCTACTTCAGAAAATGCTTTCTTAAACGGTATTACATACCACACACCTGACAGATCTATGGCATCGGGTATGGAGGGTATTGACTTCCAGATGCACAGAATGTTTGGTAACGCAAGCAGTGCTTATAACTTTGCTAAGAGCACAGACCAGTATTATAATGATGCAACATACAATGTAATGTATGTTGATTCTCATGACTATGCTCCTGAACAGCCTGATGAAAAGAGTCGTTTTGCAGGCGGCACACAGACTTGGGCAGAGAACCTTGACCTTATGTTTACATTCCGTGGTATTCCATGCGTTTACTATGGTTCAGAGGTTGAGTTCCAGAAGGGCGAAGTTATTGATGTTGGTCCTAACGCTCCTCTTTCAACAACAGGTCGTGCTTACTACGGCGATTATCTTGAGGGTGATGTAACAGCTACTGACTTTAGCGAGTACACAGCATCAGGTACTGTTGCTGAAACACTTGCAAGCCCACTCAGCGTTCACCTTTCAAAGCTTAATGCTATCAGAAGAGCTATCCCTGCTCTTCAGAAAGGTCAGTACACAGCTTCTGATTCTTATGTAACAGGTGGCGATATGTCTTATATCCGCCGTTATACAAGTGCAGAAGACGGTATTGACAGCCTTGCACTTGTAACTGTATCAAGTGGTGCTACATTCAAGAATATTCCTAACGGCAGATATGTTGACGCTGTTACAGGTGATGTTCAGAATGTAACAAACGGAACACTTACAGTTTCAAAAATCGGTAAGGCAAATATGAGAGTTTATGTATGCTGCGCAAATGGCTTTACAGGTATTGATGGCCAGATCGGCGGTACATCTTCTTTCCTTAAATAATTAAATAACCAAAAGTTATTGCATAGCGGCACTCCTCGTGAGTGCCACTTTTGCTATGTTAAAGTTTAGTCTTATCATGAGGTTCTTTGTCAAAAGTTGGGGTTAAGAACGGAGTTATCAAGGGGAAGCCGTTTTCGCAGAAAAAAGCTGTCACGCAAGTGACTGATGAGGTGTAAAACTCGTTAAGAGTTCTTTTATATATAAGTTTAGATTAAGAAAAGCGCCATAAACGGCGACACCTCATCCGTCATTTTCTTCCGAAAATGCCACCTTCCCCTCAAAGTGAAGGCTTTTTAGCTTGATAAAATTTTTAAGATAGCATTATTATCCCAACATTTATCATAGAACCTATCATGATTGCAGCGTGATTTTGGCTTTGCTTATTAAAAATTCTAAAATTTGTTAAATTATGTGCGCTAAACCACAACTAAATAATACACCCCCATTAAAATAACCATATAAAAATTAATTCATATTATGTAACAGGGAGAATATAAAAATTAAGATTTATAAAGTGGTGAATAATATGAAAAAATCTGTTTTTGTTTTTAGCACTCTCACTTATACGCAACGGGGTAGAGAGGCACTCAAAAGACGAGGAATACGCACTCAGATAATACGCACTCCTTTGCAATACAGAAACGGCTCATGCGGTTATAGTTTACTTGTTGTGAACAGAGTTGAAGAAAGCATTGAAATTTTAAAGGCTATGAATATACCTGTGCAGGGAGTATATCCTGCTGATTTAGAATGATTTACTTTGATAACGGAGCTACCACCTTTCCAAAACCAAGGTCTGTTGTAAATGCGGTAAATTACGCAATTACGCAGATTGGTGCAAATCCGGGGCGTGGCGGTCATAAAATGGCTATGAAAGCATCGGAGGTATTGTATGATTGCAGAAAAAATGCCGCTGAGCTTTTTGATATAGATAATCCGGAGAATGTAATTATAACAAATAATTGCACAACAGCTCTTAATACTGTAATTAAGGGCATATTAAAATCAGGCGACCATGCGGTGATTTCCTCTTATGAGCACAACGCCGTAGTTCGTCCGCTTGAATATCTCAAAACTAAGGGAGTAGACTATTCAGTTGCTGAAATTGAATTTGGCGATACTGAAAAAACAATAGACAATTTCAGAAATTCTTTTAAAGAAAATACAAAACTTGTAATTTGTACCCATGCGTCTAATGTATTTGGTGTGCGCCTGCCGATAGAAAGAATTGCGGCTTTGTGCAGGCTAAACGGCATATTGTTTTGCACCGATGCCGCTCAAACCGCAGGAATTATACCGATTTCTATGAAAAATTCGGATATAGATTTTCTTTGCACAGCAGGGCATAAAGGGTTATACGGGCCGATGGGTACGGGTTTGCTTATAATAAACAGTGAGGTAATCCCCGAAAGTTTGACTCAGGGAGGAACGGGCAGTCTTTCGGCACAGATAAATCAACCTGAAATTTTACCGGATAAATTTGAAAGCGGAACTCATAATTTACTCGGAATAGCAGGACTTAACGAGGGAATTAAATATGTTCTGAATAAAACTCCGCAAAAAATATTTGATTATGAAATAAAACTCGCTCAAAATCTTTATGACGGACTGCGAAAAATTAAAAATATAGAGCTTTATACTCCAAAACCTGATGAAAAGCAGTTTGTACCTGTTATTTCGTTTAATTTGAAAGATACTGACAGCGAAAGAACGGCGCAGATTCTTAATGACAGATTTAGTATTGCGGTTAGGGCAGGACTTCATTGTGCGCCGCTTGCTCATAAGTGCTTTGGAACACTCGAAAAAGGAACAGTTCGAGCAGTGATTTCGTCATTTTCAACTCAAAATGAAGTCAACTATCTTGTTAAATCAGTCAGTCAAATTAATTATTACAAAAGAATGTAAAAAAGGTTGCAATTCAATGCGATTGTGTGTTAAAATAAAGTAATGAAAAACAGAGGAGGTTAAAATAATGGAGTGGATTCAAAATGTGTTTGCTGTATTAAAAACTATTGAAATTCGTGATATTATTGATATTCTTGCCATTGCTTTCATTATTTTCAGCCTTTTCAAGCTCGTAAAAGAAACTCGTGCAGCTCAGCTGTTAAAGGGCGTTGTTGCACTTCTTATTATATATTTGATTTCTTCACTCTTTGGACTAATGATGCTGACTTCTTTGCTGAGAACATTTTTTGAGGCGGCGGTTATATTGGTAGCAATAATATTTCAGCCTGAAATCAGAAAGTATCTTGAGCAGATGGGCAGAAATAATACTTACAAAAAGTATATTAAGCTGATAACTCATAGAGAAAAAAGTGACGAATGGAAACAGGCTGTTAAAAAGTCTATTATAGATGCTGCCGATACAGCATTGCTTTTCTCAAGATCTAAAACTGGCGCTTTGCTTGTTTTTGAAAGAGAAACAAAGCTGTCTGATATTGCGGCAACAGGCACGATAATTAATGCCGATACTTCTGTTGCATTGTTTGGAAATATATTTTTCAACAAAGCTCCGCTCCATGACGGTGCAAGCATAGTGCGAGATGGCAAGCTCTTTGCGGCGGGCTGTATTCTTCCTTTAACAGACAACAAGAATGTTGATATAAATTTGGGCACAAGACATAGAGCAGGACTTGGCATCAGTGAGCAGAGCGATGCCGTAGTTCTCATTGTCAGCGAGGAAACAGGTGTTATTTCTCTTGCTATCAACGGTGTTCTTCTGCGTAACTTTACACGAGATGAGCTCGTTGTCAAACTTGAGTCGCTGCTCCTTGAGAATTTTGATGATGATTCTATGGCTGCCGGTTTACTCCAAAAGATAAGGAGGAAGTCGGATGAAAAATAATAAAAGCAAAAGATCTAAATTTAAGGCTTTTTTGCAAAGTACAAATTTTCTATTTATAATTTCAATAGTTATTTCGCTTGTAATATGGATTTATATGAGTATAAGTACAGGCAACGATACAAGTTTAACTATATCGGGTATACCTGTTCAGGTTGAATTGTCCGACGAGGCGGTAAATAACGGTTTGCAGGTTTTTTCGGGCAGTGATCATACCGCATCACTTACGGTTACAGGCAATAGGGCAGTGGTTGGTTCTTTGCAGCCATCTGACATTACGGTAAAAGCTACCGCAAATTATGTAGATTCAGCCGGGAATTACACATTGTATCTTAATGCCTCAAAGAATAACCCATACAGCGATTTTCAGATTTCGTCATCAATAAAACCGTCAACTATTGATGTTTTTATTGATTATCTCAGAGAAGAAACTTTTGATATTCAGGAAAATGTGGTTTATAAGGTAGATGACGGCTACTATGCGTCAACAACCTTGTCATCTAAAACTATTTATATTACAGGACCTCAGTCTGAGGTGTCTAAAATAGCAAAGGTTGTTGCAAGCGCTAATATTGACGGCACGCTTAATTCTTCACGAAAGGTTAATGCCGACATTATTTTGTACGATGCAGACGGAAAAGAGATAAATACAGATTTGCTCTCACTTGATTTCAAATCCGTTGAGGCGGCAATTTCTGTTCTTCCTGAAAAAGAAGTTAGCCTTAAACCGACATTTACAAATATGCCTTCAGGCTTGGAGATAACTGATGATATGATTTCTATTGAACCGTCATCAATACTCCTTGCCGGTACAGAAGATGTATTGAGCAAAACCGATTCTGTAAGTCTTGCTCCGATTGATTTCGCAACACTTACAAATAATAAATCGACATTTGACCTTGCCGTTGAAATTCCGACCGATTGCAAGAATATAAGCAATACTTCAACAGCAAAGGTAACGCTTGATTTGTCATCGCTTTCGAGCAAAAAGCTGACTGTTGAGAAATTTATGGTACAGGGTCTTGCCTCAGGATATTCGGCGGAGGTTACGCAAAAAAATCTTGAGATTACAGTTTACGGCACAAGCAGCCAAATTGATTCTCTCAATGCGTCAGACATTACGGCGGTTATTGATATTTCCGAATCTGACGGTATGAAAGGTTCGGTTTCTATGCCTGTAACCTTTACAATTAATAATGCGTCCTCGTGTTGGGTGTCCGGCTCGTATAAAGCCAATCTTACAATTTCAGAATCATAAATTAAACCCGTAGTTAGCACTACGGGTTTTGATTTTGGTGTTTATTTATAGTTTAACAAATATAGTTTAGCTTAGTAAATTTAAAATTTAGGTCAACCCTTTTTAAAGGGTTGCGGGTTTGGGCAGAGCCCATAAAACATTAAAAACGCTAATTTGAAACATACATAAACAGTTATAATCAAAATAGTGTAATAACCAAATTTTAGATTAATCAAGATTTTAAGATAAAACAAAAGTTAAGACTAATGAGTGGCATAGAGCGAGAAAGTTACGCTTGAGCAGTCTTAGAGAAAATATACTCTAAAAGACACAAAAGTTTTCGTGTGTGACTGATTTGCCCTTGAAAAGTGGCAAATTAGTAGTTTTAGTAGCGTGACTTTTCCTGTTTATTTTGCTTTCACATTTAATTTTGCTTTTGAATTTAAAGGCTTTCGCCGTTATGTCCAAGCCGCCAAAAGGCAAGCCGTTTGGCTATCAAGAATTTGCAATAAGTGAAAGATTTTGTGGGCGTTGCCCACCACCACAACCTTTGAAAAGGTTGACCAAACTTTTATATTCGGGACGGAAAGTTTTGCTTTTTCTTTACTTTGTTGTCCGACCGATAATTTGATAAACCATAATTTACTCCAACTATTGACTAAAAACCTTTTTTAAATCTATAAATCTAAACTTTTGCATAAAATCCAAAAATAAAACCTCCGACATAAATCGGAGGTTTTAACTCTTTAGTTATCAGTCGATTTCAACCATAATCTTTTCTTCATAGCGGATAGCTGCACTACGAGCGATTGTGCGGATAGCCTTGGCAATTCTGCCCTGCTTACCGATAATTCTGCCCATATCGCTTTCTGCAACAGAAATGTGATATACGATTGTACCGTCTTCGTTTGGTTCATCGGCAGTAACCTTTACAGCAGTCGGATCATCTACAAGACCCTGTGCTATTACAGTAAGTAATTCCTGCATTTTGGTTTCCCTTTCGTTACCGATTATTCAATAATGCCGTTCTTCTTGAGAAGAGCCTTAACTGTGTCAGTTGGCTGAGCACCGTTAGCAATCCACTTCTTAACAGCCTCTGCATCTACATTGAACTCTGATGGCTTTTTAAGAATATCATATGTGCCGATTTCTTCAATGAAACGACCGTTTCTTGGATATCTTGAATCTGCTACTACTACTCTGTAAAAAGGTGCTTTCTTTGAACCCATTCTTCTAAGTCTGATTTTAACTGCCATTTTCTTTACCTCCGTAAATGTTATAAATCTATATTCACCAAATTTTATTTGGTTGAATGTGTGTTAGTTTTTTGGAAGATTGCTCATAGGCATTCCGCCAAGACCCGGGAGCTTTTTCATTTTTCTTTTTTTGCCGCCCTTAGTGCCTTTTGTTTTGTTTTTAAGTTGTTTCATCATTTTTTGCATCTGCTCAAGCTGCTTTATAAGTCTGTTGACCTCTTCCACACTTCTGCCCGAACCTGCTGCAATTCTTCTTTTTCTTGACGGATTGAGCAGAGAGGGGTTAGATCTTTCTTCAGGAGTCATAGAAAGAATAATCGCCTGCGTCCAGTCAATCTGTCTGTCATCAATATTTATGTTGTCAAGCTGATTTGCAATGCCGGGGATTTTTGCCAAAATACCTTTTAAAGGGCCCATCTTTTTGATTTGAGCAAACTGATCATTAAGATCATTGAAATCAAACTTATTGCTCATCATCTTTTTAGCCATTTCTTCGGCTTTGTCCTGATCAATCTTGCTTTGAGCGTCTTCAATAAGGGTAAGAACATCACCCATACCGAGAATACGGCTTGCCATACGATCAGGATGGAATACTTCAATATCTTCAAGTTTTTCGCCCGTACCTGCAAATTTAATAGGCTTGCCTGTTACGGCCTTGACCGAAAGTGCTGCACCGCCACGGGTATCACCGTCAAGTTTTGTAAGAATTACACCTGAAATCTCAAGCTTTTCGTTAAATGATTTTGCAACATTAACCGCATCCTGACCTGTCATTGAGTCGATAACGAGTAAAATCTCGTTAGGCTCAACTTCAGCCTTTACATTTTTAAGCTCATCCATAAGCTCTTCGTCAATGTGCAAACGACCTGCGGTATCAAGAATAACAACATCATTGCCGTAGTCTTTGGCGTTTCTGATTGCCTCTTTGGCTGTCTTTACAGGATTTTGGGTACCTTTTTCAAATACAGGCACACCTGCTTTTGCACCTACTACCTTTAACTGGTCAATAGCTGCAGGTCTGTATATATCGCAGGCAACGAGCAAAGGTCTGTGATTTTGATTTTTAAGCATAAGAGCAAGCTTGGCTGCGTGAGTAGTTTTACCTGAACCCTGTAAACCGCAGAGCATAATAACTGTAGGCGGTTTTGATGCAAATTCAATTCTTGAATTGTCGCCGCCCATAAGTTCGGTAAGTTCTTCATTTACGATTTTTACAACCATCTGTCCCGGAGTAAGGCTTTCCATTACATCCTGACCAACGGCTCTTTCTGTGATTTTTGCGGTAAGTTCTTTAGCTACTTTGTAGTTTACATCAGCCTCGAGCAAAGCAAGTCTGACTTCTCGCATAGCTTCCTTAACATCGTTCTCTGAAAGCTTACCTTTATTCTTTAATTTTTTAAAAGCATTACTTAGCTTTTCTGAAAGTCCTTCAAAAGCCATAAATACACTCCTTTATTCTTTGAGTGTGCCTGCCGTTCGATTGATTTCGAGTGCAAGCTTTTTTGTTATGTCATCAGCAGAGCTTTTATAAATCTGTTCCGAAAGAGATGCGATTTTGTCAAGTCCGTTCTCAAGCTGAACAAATCTTTTAAAAAGTCCGAGCTTTTTTTCGAGTTCAAAAAGCTTTTCTTCACTGCGTTTTATACTGTCACGCACACCCTGACGGGTAATGCCTGTCTGCGCAGCAATCTCTGCAAGCGACAAATCTTCGTTGTAATACAGGTCAATTGCCTGTCTGCATGACGGTTTAAGCAATTCACCGTAGAAATCAAAAAGTAAGGATACTTCTACATTTTTTTCCATAATAAATGCTCCCGCCGATTCAAACTGTGTTTAGGTGTAAAGCTGTTTTCTTTACACTTGTGCTATTATATACTATAAAATACTTTTTGTCAAGTAATTATCAAATATAACTAATTGTAAAAAGTGAAAAATTACAAATAATGCATATATACCGACTTGCATATTCGTCAAATCTAACAAAATTTAATTTTTTAGTAAAAAAAGCTATATTTAATAAGTTTTTTTATAAATATTGTGTTATAATTTAAATATAAATTTTGTTTATCAAGGGTTTGATTTTACGGAACAAATAATCAGTATTGACAGAATGGAAAATGCCGTTGCTCTTTTTGGCAGTTTTGACGAAAACATTAAACTGATTGAAAAGGAATTTGCGGTAAAGGTTGTCTGTCGTGACAGTGAATTAAAAATAGACGGTGAGGCTGAAAATGTATCTAAAGCCGGCAAGGTGATAGACAGTCTTTTGCAGCTCATCAACAGAGGAGAGGCGCTTTCTGACCAGAATGTCCGCTATTGTATTTCGCTTGTCAATGAGGGCAGTGAAGACAAGATTGAACAGCTTGCTGGCGACTGCATCTGTATTACTTCCAAGGGCAAGCCGATTAAACCGAAAACCATCGGACAAAAAAAGTATTGCAACACCATTGCCGACAACACAATAACCATTGGTGTCGGCCCTGCCGGTACAGGTAAAACATACCTTGCGGTGGCTATGGCTGTTACAGCTTTTCGCAGTAAGATTGTGAATCGTATAATTCTTACACGACCGGCGGTTGAGGCAGGCGAAAAGCTCGGATTTTTGCCGGGCGATTTGCAGAGCAAGGTTGACCCGTATCTTCGCCCTTTGTATGATGCATTGTTTGATATGCTCGGTGCCGAAACCTATCAAAAGTATGTTGAGCGAGGCAATATTGAGGTTGCGCCGCTTGCGTATATGCGAGGCAGAACTCTTGATGACAGCTTTATTATTCTTGACGAGGCGCAGAATACCACCTGCGAGCAGATGAAAATGTTTTTAACCCGACTGGGATTTAATTCCAAAATGGTTATTACAGGTGATATTACACAGATTGACCTGCCAAGGGGCGCTAAAAGCGGTCTTAAAGATTGTATGAGAATTTTAAGGAACATAGACGGCATTGGCTTATGCCGATTTGACGAAAAAGATGTTGTGCGCCATAAGCTTGTTCAGGATATTATTAAAGCCTATGCAAAATACGAAAACACGAGAGATCGTGACTGAACAAGGACTTAATTTATTTTATATAAACTTAAAAATAATACGGAAGGATTTGAGCAAAATGCCAGATAACAAAATCAGAGTAGTAATCACAAACAAACAAAAAGCTGTTAAAATTCCAACAGGTATCCGAATGCTTGTCAGACGCTGCTGCAATGCCGTATTAAAACTTGAGAAATTTGAAGGCCCGGCTGAGATTAGCGTAACATTTGTTGACAATGCGCAGATTAAGGAGCTTAACAAGCAGTACAGAGATAAGGATATTGAAACAGATGTGCTTTCTTTCCCAATGGGCGAAAACGGTGTGTATGACAGGGATATTGAAACAGGAGCACAGATTCTCGGTGATGTTGTAATTTCTATGGAAAAAGCAAGAGATCAGGCCGAGCTTTACGGACATAGCTTTCAGCGTGAGGTTGGTTACCTTACAGCGCACAGCGTACTTCATTTGCTTGGCTATGACCATATTGATAATATGGAGAGAGTTCGTATGCGTGAGAAAGAAGAGCTTATTATGGAGCAGCTTGGACTTCCTGCATCTTCAAGCTACATAGTTGATGACGATATGGCTTGAGTAAACTATGAAAAAACAAATTTTCGGTTTTAAATGTGCGTTTAAAGGAATTATAAGAACAATAAACAGCGAGTCACATATGAGATTTCATATAGTGGCAGGCATTTATGTTTTGCTGTTTTCGCTGTTTTATTCTTTTTCGCCTGCACAATATGCGGTACTTGTTTTACTCATAACTTTGGTTATGGCACTTGAAACTGTCAACACCTGCATAGAGGATTTGTGCGGTCTTGTTGCAGACAGATACGAGCCTCTTGTAAAGTTTGCCAAGGATGCGGCTGCCGGAGCGGTGCTTATTGTGGCTATGGGTGCAGTGGCGATTGCGTGCATATTTTTTCTTGATTTTAATGTAATAGGCAGAATATTTGCCTTTTTTACCGAAAATTTGCTTTACCTGATTTTTCTTGTGATTTCAGCGGTGATTTCTGCAATTTTTGTAGTGATTGGTCCTGTAAAAATCAAAGAAAAATTTATAAAATTAAAGAACAGACATTTAACAAAGGGGTAATGCATTGCGCTTGCCCCTAATTTTTTAAAACGGAGAAATTTATGAATACTAATGATAAATCAGCTTTTATAGCAATAGTCGGCAGACCGAATGTTGGTAAAAGCTCAATATTAAACAGACTTTTAGGCACAAAGATTGCTATTGTGTCAAGCAAGCCGCAGACCACAAGAAACCGTATTACGGGTGTGCTTACAGAGGGTGAGTATCAGCTTGTTTTCTTTGATACTCCGGGTATGCACAAGCCAAAAAACTCACTCGGCAAGTATATGGTACGCTCTGTAAACGAGTCGGTCGGCGGTGTGGACTGCTGTATGCTTGTTGTTGAGGCAGACAAAAGTCCGGTACAAACCGAGCTTGACTTTATCGACAAATTCAAGGCTCTCGGTATGCCCGCAATCCTTGTCATCAATAAAATTGATATGATTAAGGATAAAGAAATTCTGATGAAGCAAATTCTTGAATACAGCAAGCTATACGATTTTGAGGCTATTGTTCCTGTCAGCGCAAGTGACGGCAACGGTATGAACGAATTGCTTGAAGAGCTTAAAAAGCAGGCAAGCGAGGGAGGCCATTTCTTTGAAGACGATACCCTTACAGACCAGCCCGAAAGAGTTATTGCCTCTGAAATTATCAGAGAGAAAATTTTAAGACTTTGCAATGCCGAAATTCCGCATGGTACAGCCGTTGTTATTGAAAAAATGAAAACAAGAGATAACGGCATACTCGACATTGACGCAACAATTTTCTGCGAAAAAGAGTCGCATAAGCGTATTCTTATCGGCAAAAACGGTGCAATGCTAAAGAAAATCAGCACATTTGCAAGACAGGATATGGAAAGATTTTTTGATTGCAAGGTGTTCTTGCAGGTGTGGATAAAGGTAAAAGAGGATTGGAGAAACCGTGCGCAGCTTTTGCAGAACTTTGGCTTTGACGAAAGTAATTTTGACTGATGAGCATATATATAAAATTAGCGGATTTTGCAGATTGCCAAAAAATTTGTGATATGCAAAGAATAGCTTTTTATGATATTTTAACAAGGTATCGTGATTATGACACGAACCCTGCTTGTGAAACGGTGGAAGTAATACAAAATAAATTTCGGCAACCTTTTACAAAATATTATTTTATTATGAAAGATGAAGAAATAATAGGTGCTGTAAGGATTGTTGAAATTGATAAAAGCACAAGGCGAATTTCACCTTTGTTTATACTTCCGCAATTTCAAAATTACGGTTATGCACAGCTTGCTATGAAGTGCATTGAGGAAGCTTATAAAAATAACAGTCGCTTTACGCTTGATACAATAAAGCAAGAGAAAAAATTGTGCTATTTATATGAAAAGCTCGGATATTTGAGAACAGGCAAAGAAGAACAGCTGCACGATAATATGACTATTGTTTTTTATGAGAAAAAATTCCAAAAAACACAGTTGTAATAATTTTCATAATATAAATTCATTCATTCGTGAAACACTACAAACGGAGGTGTTTTTATGGATGAATGGTATATGTGGAACGCTTTTTGCACAACAGGTACGGTACTTGATTATTTGAGGTATAAGGGTATTCAGGATACCAAGGATTTGGGCGCAGATACGATTCTGAGGGAGGAAACCGATGAAATTCCGGACGATGGGACTGATAGTGAAAGAGCAAAGTATAGGTGAACAGGATAAACTTGTTCATGCTCTGACCGCAACAAACGGTATTATCAAGGCTTTTGTTCGTGGTGCAAAAAATATCAAAAACCAAAAGTGTGCGGCAACCTCCTTGCTCACATACTCCCGACTTACCGTATATAAAGGTCGGGAGAGCTACATAATCGGAGATGCAATTCCCGAAAGGATTTTTTCTAAACTTAGGGGCGATGTAGTAAAAACCTGCCTTGCGCAGTATTTTTGCGAACTCGCAATTACAATTTGCCCTCGTGAGCAAAATGCCGAAGAATTTTTGAAATTGATTTTAAATTCCCTTTATCTTTTATCTGAAAACAAGCGCTCGGCTAAGCTGATAAAGCCATGTCTTGAAATGCGCCTTGCAAGCCTTGCAGGATATATGCCTGACCTGAGAATGTGCAGGGTGTGCGGTGAATATTCGTGCGACAATATGCTGTTTTTACCCAAAAGCGGAGCAATAGAGTGTGCCGAGTGTCACCACGAAAACGGCGAAATGGAGATTTTACTTAATCCGTCATCTCTTACGGCTTTAAGGCATACGATATATGCCGATGATAATAAACTGTTTTCATTTGCTTTGCCCGAAAGCGACCTTGATGTGCTTAACGAGGCGAGTGAAAATTATTTAAAATATATGTTTGAAAAGGATTTTTCAACGCTTAATTTTTATAAAACTATAAGTTGAATTTAGGTATGATTATATGAACAGACATTACAAAACTCTTGAACTCGACAAGATTTTAAAGCTGCTTGCGAATCAAACGAGTATTGATGATGCCAAGGAAATGGCTTTGTCGCTTGAACCGCAGTTTGAACTTGAAAAAGTTAAAAAATTGCTAAAACAAACAGATGACGCAGTTGTTTTAAGCGGAAAATACGGCACACCGTCCTTTGGCGGTGCTAAAAATTGTGCCAATGCCTTGCGCAGAGCAGAGGCTGGCGGCTGCCTTTCAACAGGCGAGCTTTTGCAGATTGCCGAAACATTGAGAATTATCCGTTCTGTAAAGGAATGGCACTCAAAATTTGCATCAACCGAAACCACACTTGACGGATATTTCAGCGGTCTTGTATCAAATAAATTTCTTGAAGAGAAAATTACAACCGCTATTATAAGTGAAGATGAAATATCGGATAAGGCAAGCTCAACCCTTGCGGATATTCGCAGAAAAATCCGAACAGCCTCATCAAAGGCAAGAGAAGTGCTTGATAAAATTATTCACAGCACGCAGTATCTCAAGTATTTGCAGGACGCTATCGTAACTCAGCGTGACGGCAGATATGTTGTGCCTGTAAGAAGTGAGTGCAGGGGCAATGTTCCGGGACTTGTGCACGATACTTCGGCAAGCGGTGCTACGGTATTTATTGAACCGATGGGCGTTGTGCAGGCAAATAATGATATAAAACTTTTGCGTTCAAAAGAAGAGGACGAAATCGAGAGAATTTTGTTTGAGCTTTCCGCAAATGCAGGTGATTTCGCAGACGCAATCATAGCAAGCTACAAAAACCTTGCTATACTTAATTTTGTATTTGCAAAGGCAAACCTTGCGTATAATATGAGGGCCTCAATGCCGATTATGAATGACAGAGGCATTGTAGATTTAAAGCAGGCAAGACACCCGATTATAGATAAAGATAAGGTTGTGCCTGTTGATATTGTTCTCGGAAAGAATTTTGATACACTTGTAATTACAGGTCCTAATACAGGCGGCAAGACCGTAACCCTAAAAACCCTCGGTTTGCTCACCCTTATGGCTATGTGCGGACTTCTTGTGCCTTGTGCAGATAACAGCGAGCTTTCGGTATTCCGCAGAGTGCTTGTCGATATTGGCGACGAGCAGAGCATTGAGCAGTCGCTGTCTACATTCTCGGCACATATGACAAATATTATTCAGATTATAAAAATCGCAAATGCAGGCTCGCTTGTGCTGATAGATGAACTCGGTGCGGGCACAGACCCTGTCGAGGGTGCGGCGCTTGCGATTGCTATTCTTGAAAAACTCAGGGATAAACATGCAAAAATTGCGAGCACTACTCACTATGCAGAGCTTAAGGAATATGCTTTGCGTACAGAGGGCGTAGAAAACGCTTGTTGTGAATTTGATGTTACAACATTAAGACCGACATACAGACTTTTAATCGGCGTTCCCGGTAAGAGTAATGCTTTTGCAATCACAAAAAGGCTCGGTATGGACGATGAAATTGTTGAGAGGGCAAAGGAGCTTGTTTCAAGCGAAAGCCGACAGTTTGAAGATGTAGTCGGAACACTTGAAAAACGCAGACAAAGCCTTGAAAAGCAGATAGAAAACGCAAACCGACTTACCGCAAAGGCTAATACCGAAAAGCAAAAGGCTGAAAATGAAATTCGCAGAGCAAAAGAAAATGCTGAGCGAGAAATTGAGAGAGCAAAGCAGGAGGCTCAGCGTATTATTTCAAGAACGAGGGCGCAGGCTGACGCTTTGGTGGAAGAACTTGATAAGGCGAGAAAAGCAAAGGATATGTCTGCCGAGGCTCGAGCAAAGCTCAAGAAAAACCTCAATACAATGGAAACAAATGCCGACCCAGTTGTTAGGAAACAGGCGGAGGGCGAAAAATACAAATTGCCAAGACCGCTCAAGGTGGGCGACAGTGTGCTTATTTTTGACATTGACAAAAACGCGACCGTACTTGCGCCGCCGACAAAGGACGGAATGGTACTTGTGCAGGCAGGCATTATAAAAACAAGAGTTAAGATTGATAATCTCAGACTTATAAAAGAGAAAAAGCAACAGCCGCCGCAGTATTCCGCAAAAAGAAATGTACATAGTACGCTTGATGTGCGCCCGACTACCGAGGTAGATGTTCGTGGCGAAACTGCCTTTGACGCAATTATGATTGTTGATAAGGCAATCGACAATGCCGTACTTATGAATATTAATCAGCTTACTATTATCCATGGAAAAGGTACAGGCGTACTGAGAAGAGAAATTCAATCATTCCTGAGAACTCACAAGGCAGTTAAAAGTTTTAGACTCGGCGTTTTTGGCGAGGGCGAAAGCGGCGTAACTATTGTGGAGTTGAAATAAATTGTAGATTTGGGTTTATCGGTCGGGCAACAAAGTGAGGTAAATGCTAAACTTTTCGCCATGAATTAAAAAGTTTGGTCAACCCTTTAAAAAGGGTTGACCTAAATTTTAAATCTTTCTAAAACTAAAATTTGTGAGTTAAACCGCAAATTCCAACGCACTTCAGCTTATTGTGCGTTTTGTGAAATTTGTCAATAAAAAGAATATATTTAGGTGTTGACGATTTAGACTTTATCTGCTATAATACTTTAGGTTTAAGATTATATAAACTTGTAATACGGACGAGTGTATCTACAAACTGCCTTAAACAGTTTTGCTATAATCTCCTTGGTAGGGGCATAGTATTATTGTTTAGTGGTGGTTTTTTTATTTGCCTTTACGATTTATTTAAAGATGAATAAAGGAGTAAATTTATGAAAAATTATGATGTTATTATAGTTGGTGCAGGTCCGGGCGGTATATTTTCAGCGTATGAATTGGTAACAAATAATTCTGAGCTAAAGGTAGCTGTTTTTGAAGAAGGACATTTGCTTGAAAAAAGAAAATGCCCGATAGACGGTGATAAGGTAAAAAAGTGCATCTCTTGCAAAACCTGTTCTATTATGAGTGGTTTTGGCGGTGCAGGTGCTTTTTCTGACGGTAAGTACAATATCACAAATGATTTTGGCGGTACTTTATATGAATATATCGGCAAGAAAAAGGCCATTGAGCTTATGCACTATGTTGATAAAATAAATATGGAATACGGCGGCGAGGGCACAAAGCTCTATTCAACCGCAGGCTCAGGCTTTAAGAAGATTTGCTTGCAGAATAAGCTGAATTTACTCGACGCTTCTGTTCGTCACCTCGGCACTGATATAAATTATATTGTGCTCAACAACCTATACAATTTCTTAAAGGACAAGGTGGACTTCTATTTTGACACCCCTGTCACCAATATTGAATTGCTCGGCGAAAATGACGAGGGTTACATTGTGGATACATCAAACGAGAACTACGAGTGTAAAAAGTGTGTAGTATCTGTTGGCCGCAGTGGCAGTAAGTGGATGGAAAAGGTTTGCAGCGACCTTAAAATTCCTACAAAGTCAAATCGTGTAGACATCGGTGTTCGTGTTGAACTTCCTGCCGTTATTTTCTCAAATCTTACAGATGAACTTTACGAAAGTAAAATTGTATATCGCACCGAACAGTTTGAGGACAATGTGCGCACATTCTGTATGAATCCAAAGGGTAGTGTTGTTACAGAGAACACAAACGGAATTATCACTGTAAACGGTCATAGCTATGAGGATAAAGAAAAGCAGACAGAAAATACAAACTTCGCTTTATTGGTTAGCAAGCATTTTTCAGAGCCGTTCAAAGACAGCAACGGTTACGGAGAAAGCATTGCACGACTCAGCAATATGCTCGGCGGCGGTGTTATTGTTCAGCGCTTTGGCGATTTAATCAGAGGTCGCCGCAGTAATCCAAAGAGAATAGAAGAGGGGCTTGTTGTGCCTACTTTATCGGCAACTCCGGGCGATCTCAGCCTTGTTTTGCCTAAGCGTATCCTTGACGGCATTATCGAAATGATTTATGCATTAGACAATATTGCTCCCGGTACAGCTAACGATGACACATTGCTCTATGGCGTTGAGGTTAAATTCTATAATATGGAGGTTGAGGTGGACGAACACCTCGAATCACTGCATAAAGGTCTTTACATTATCGGCGACGGCAGTGGCGTGACCCATTCATTATCGCACGCAAGCGCAAGCGGTGTGTTTGTTGCAAGAGAAATTCTTGAAAAATAATTACAGCTTTCAGTTTAAATAGTTTTTATACAGAAAATCGACTGATAAAAGGAATTATACCTTTGTCAGTCGATTTTTCTATATCGGAATTATAACAAAAATACAAAATAAAAAAGTGCCGATAAAATCGACACTTTTGTGGAGCGAATCACATACAAGTTACGAACTTGTTCTCTTTCTAAAAACATTATATATGAATTGTTATTAAATTTCAATGGTAGTATGGAAAATTTTCAAATTTGCTGATATAATTAGAAACAGATAAATAGTAATTTTTAGAGGAGATACTTATGTTTAATATAAAATGGATAGGAATAATAAAAGATAAAGATATACAAAAATATCAAAAAGGAAAATTAGATAGTAAAGCAGAAAAAATGAAAATGCCTAAATCATCTAAAGAACAAATGATAAAGGCTTTACCTTTTTTAATTCCAGTAATAATAGTAATGTTTTTAGCTATGTTTATTAAAACATACATAGCTAAAGATATTGTAATAAAAGGATGGGCAATTTTTATAGGATTATTCATAGGATTTGTTTTATTGTTTGTACATGAATTTTTACATGCAATTGTGTATCCTAAAAAAGTAACTAAATATATAGGGATTGTTAAGCCTTTTACTGCTGTTGCATTAGCTTCATATCCATTATCTAAGAAAAGATTTATACTAATGTGTCTACTTCCATATATTTTAGGAATAATTCCTTTTATATGTTTTATAATATCACTTTCAAATAATTTGATTTTGAATGCAATATTATGGGGAATGGCATTTTTAGGAATGGCAAGTCCATATCCTGATGCGTATAATGTGTATCAAGTAATAAAACAAGTACCAAAAGGTAAAAAAGTACAATTTTATGAAGATGATACATATTATATTTAGAAATTACAAGTTATAATTAAAAACTTTTCAAAAAATGTGCAATTTCTTTAATATTATACTTTTGATTGTGCTCTTTAATATAAAATTGCTTATTTGATATTTCATTAACTTTGTATTCAAGTATTGTAAAGGTAGTAGGATATGTAATTTGATATTCAGTAGGTGTTATTACTTTTAAATTGGTGTGTATAATAGTTTTGATTTGTCCTAATTTAACCTTATATTTAAAGTCTTTTAAAATGTCGGTTAAATCTTTATTAGGTTTTAGGTTTTCAATTACTTTAAATTCAATCATGAAAAAAGTCCTCCTTTCTAGAAAGAGAACTTTTAAAGTTTTATATAAAATAAAAACTTACGAACTATAATCAGTCCGTAAGTTGATTTCAAATGGAGCGGATGATGGGAATCGAACCCACACGATCAGCTTGGAAGGCTGAAGTTCTACCACTAAACTACATCCGCATATCTCTGTAACGGATAATATTATATCATTACAGAGAGAATTTGTCAAGCATTAATTTGATATTTAATATTATACTTGATTTTATTGCGCTTTTAGGCTATACTTTTATTAAATGAATTTAAAAAGACAGGGTGATATTTTTGGCTGATAATAAATCTGTTAATAATGAAATCAACGAGGACGGTGCTTTAATTGCATTGACCGATGAAAGCGGCAAAGAGGTTGTTTTTGAAATTCTCGGAGTTGTAGATTACGATAATCAGGAGTTTGCAGTGCTTATTGAAAACAGTGCCGATGCAGACGAGGTTGTAATTTTTAAAATTCAATCTCTTGACGATGAAAACGAGGAGTTTGTAAGCATTGAAGACGAGGAACTTTTAAATAAGGTCTTTGAACTTTTCAAGGCTCAGTATGACGGATATATGAAATTTGAATAATTATATCTGAATTTGAGTTTAATTAAATTAATACATTTTAGCTTGACTTGCCAAAGGTCAATTAATTTTGACTGTTGGCAAGCCTTAGTTATATACGAGGGTTGTTGTGGATTTATTAAAGGATAGTGTTAAAAAGTTATATTTCCGTTATCTATTTCCGTCAATGGGCAGTGCGGTTGTAGCGTCGGTATATCTTATGACCGATGCCGTTGTAATCGGAAAAGGAATAGGAGATAACGCACTTGCGGCGCTGAATATGACCACTCCGATTATCAGTTTTATGCTGTCAATCGGAATATTGTTCGGCATAGGCGGTTCTGTTTTGTTCAGTGTGCACAAGGGTACAGGAAATGATGAAAAAGCAAACAAATGCTTTACCACTGCTTTAATCGGTGTTTTGACGGGAGCGGTTATTATTTGTCTGTTATGTAATATTTTTGACAGGCAAATACTTGCACTTATGGGCGCAAAGGACGAACTTTTCGATCTTGCCTATGATTATGTGCGGTTTTATTACTACTTTTCAATTCCGAGCGTTTTGGTTAATTTTTGCTCTGCTTTTGTTCGCAGTGACAAAGACCCCAACAGAGCTATGGTTGCCGTTACGGCAGGCGGAATCGTAAATGTTGTGTTTGATATTGTGCTTGTTTATCCTGCGCAAATGGGTATGGCAGGTGCGGCTATTGCATCGGTTTCGGGTATTACTGTTCAGCTTTTGGTTTGCCTTACTCATTTTCTTTCAAAGAAAAATACAATCCGTATTTCAAAGCCTGTAAATACTCTTAAAAATACATTTCAAATTGTTAAAGGCGGACTTTCGGGATTTATTACTGAGCTTTCAAATGCGATTATAATATTTGTATTTAATTTACAGCTTTTAAATTACTGTTCAAATGCAGAGCTTGCGGTTTATGGAGTGCTTGCAAACTGCGCAATACTTTTCAATGCTTTGTTTGTCGGCGTAGGTCAGGCAGTACAGCCTGTATCGGCGTTCAATTTTGGCGCAGGTCAAAGCGACAGAATTGCAAAATTGCGCAGATATGCTTACACAACGGTGCTGATTATGGGCGTTATTTTTTCATTATCGGGAATACTTTTCCCTGAATTTGTCGCATCTTGCTTTATCGACCTTACAGACGCTACCCGTACCGTAACCACAACCGCTATGCCGATTTACTTTATAGCGTTCTTTGTAATGGGTGTGAATGTGCTGTCAACATATTATTTCCAGTCGCTTATGAAAGGCGGATATTCGCTTGCGGTTTCTATGCTGAGAAATATTTTTATCAGCTCGCTTTTGCTTATTACATTGCCAATGCTTTTCGGCGGTTTTGCAATATGGTTTGCCATTCCGATTACAGAAATTGCAGTTGCTGTTATAAGCGTTATTTTGCTTATTAAGAGCAACAATAAAATGAAATCTAAAATTTAATGGAGTAATTTATGGAATATTCAAAGATATTATCACAAGAATTTAAAATAAAAAAAGAATACGCACAAAATATTATTTCTTTGCTTGATGACGGCAACACAATTCCGTTCATTGCCCGTTATCGTAAAGAAATGCATGGCTCAATGGACGATCAGCTTATTCGTGAATTTAGCGAAAAGCTGGAGTATTTGCGTTCGCTTGATAAGCGCAGAGAGGAAATCCGCACGCTTATTGACGGACAGGAAAAGCTGACAGATGAAATCAGCCTTGCCCTTGATAGGGCAGAAACATTGAGCGAGCTTGAGGATATTTACAGACCTTATCGCCCAAAGAGAAAGACAAGGGCGTCTGTTGCAAAAGAAAAGGGACTTGAACCGCTTGCAGAGATTATTTTAAAGCAGGAGAGCAAATGTGATCCTGTAAAATCAGCCGAAGATTTTGTAGACGAAGAAAAAGGCGTTGCAGATGTTGAAGATGCTTTGCAGGGCGCAATGGATATTATCGCAGAAACAGTGTCGGATAATGCGGAAATCAGAAAACGCATAAGAAATCTTGCAAATGTAAACGGAGTTGTGGCATCGGTTGCCGTTGACGCTGAAAAAGACAGCGTTTATCGTCAGTATTATGACTACAAAGAACCTGTAAAAAAGATTGCCGACCACCGTTTGCTTGCGGTAAATAGGGGAGAAAAGGAAGGCTTTTTGAAAGTCAGTATTGAGATGGACAGCGAAAGACCCCTTAATTCCATAGCAAAGGTTATGATTACAAACCCTGCTTGTGCGTGTGCCGATTTGGTAAAAACAGCGTGTGAGGACGCATATTCAAGACTTATTTTCCCATCTATTGAAAGAGAAATAAGAAACGATTTAACAGAAACCGCCTGCGAAAATTCAATGAAAGTGTTTGGAGTAAATCTCCGTCAGCTGCTTATGCAGCCGCCTGTTAAGGGAAAAACCGTACTCGGACTTGACCCCGGTTATCGTACAGGCTGTAAGGTTGCTGTTGTTGACGGTACGGGTAAGGTGCTTGATACAGCGGTAATTTATCCCACACATTCAGAGCAAAAGGTAAAGGAATCAAAGCAAAAACTTTTACAGCTTATAAAAAAGCATAATGTAGATATTATATCAATAGGCAACGGTACGGCGAGCAAGGAAACCGAAATGTTTGCCGCCGATGCAATCAAAGAGGCTGACCATAAGGTTTATTATATGGTAGTCAGCGAGGCAGGCGCATCAGTGTATTCGGCATCTAAGCTTGCGGCAAAGGAACTTCCTCAGCTTGACCTCACACTCAGAAGTGCGGTGTCTATTGCAAGACGATTGCAAGATCCGCTTGCAGAGCTTGTAAAAATTGAGCCAAAGGCAATCGGCGTGGGACAGTATCAGCACGATATGCCGCAGAAAAAACTCGGCGAAACGCTTGACGGTGTGGTAGAGGGCTGCGTAAACTCGGTCGGTGCTGACCTCAACACCGCATCTCCTGCCTTGCTTTCAAGAATTTCAGGTCTTAACAGTACAGTTTGCAATAATATTGTTGCGTATCGTGAGGAGAACGGCGCATTTACTTCTCGTGCAGAATTAAAGAAAGTGCCAAAGCTCGGTCCTAAGGCATTTGAGCAGTGCGCAGGATTTTTAAGAGTGCCGGAAAGCAAAAATCCTCTTGATAATACAGGTGTGCACCCTGAGAGTTATAAGAACGCAAAGGAATTGCTTACACTGCTTGATTATTCGGATAAAGAAATTAAAGAGGGCAAATTTACCGATTTGGCAAACAGAGTTGCGGCAAAGGGAACTAAAAGCCTTGCCGATACACTTAAAATCGGTTTGCCCACTCTTGACGATATTGTAAAGGAGCTTTCAAAGCCCGGCAGAGATCCCCGTGATGAAATGCCTGCACCAATGCTCCGCTCTGATATTCTCGACATTAAAGACTTAAAGTCTGATATGGTGCTCAAGGGAACTGTCAGAAATGTAATTGACTTCGGCGCATTTATCGACATTGGCGTTCATCAGGACGGACTTGTGCATATCTCGCAAATTTGCGATAAGTACATTAAGCACCCGTCAGAGGTGCTCAAGGTCGGCGATGTTGTAGATGTAAAAATCCTCAGCGTCGAGCCCGAAAAGAACAGAATCAGCCTTACAATGAGATTTTAAAACAGAACATAAAACAAAGCCTCTTTATCGTGTGATAGAGCGGCTTTGTTAATAAAGGCATGGTTTGCACGCAAAGTTTAGTTTTATAAACTTAAAATTTAGGTCAACCCTTTTTAAAGGGTTGCGGGTTTGGGCAG
>ERZ773168.110-NODE-110-length-80068-cov-13.840276_pt1 | contig 80068 bp, 67 predicted proteins | sample MGYA00511261_ERZ773168 | MGnify/ENA primary metagenome ERZ773168 (study PRJEB29015, sample SAMEA2737855) | human gut metagenome | biome: human gut; feature: human-associated habitat; material: faeces | place: China | collected 2012 ... | reverse complement strand
GGATCGTGGAGATCGTTCCTGCAAAGCTTGCAAACACGGCGGGCATGATGGGAGCGGTCAGCCTTGCGGAAAAGTTACTTGCGCAGTAAGATGATCGTGTACAATATATCTGTTTGGAAAAAGATTTTTTAGATGACAGCACAGGGAGGATGAGACAATGGATCAGAAAAATATATTATGTTTTGGAGATTCCAACACTCATGGATATAATTCCAAAACCGGAGGACGTTTCACAGTAGAGGAACGCTGGACAAAACTTTTACAGAGAAATCTGGGTGATGACTACTATGTGATCGAGGAAGGATTAAGTGGACGGACCACATCTTTTGAGGATCCGGTTTTTGAGGGACTGAATGGATTGAATGCAATTTATCCGTGTATGATGACACATGAGCCGTTAGATCTGGTCATCATCATGCTTGGCACCAATGATACAAAAGACCGGTTTAATGCAAATGGATTTATCATCGGAAAAGGTCTGGAGCGCCTGACACAGAAAGCGATCGACACGCATGCTGCATGGCGTAATAAACCGAATATTCTTCTGGTAGCTCCGCCACCAATCCACCCGGATTATGCAAAAACAGCTGTTGCAGGAGAGATGGGTGACAAATGCGTGGAGCGTTCCAGAGCACTTGCCAAAGAATTTAAGGATGTTGCAGAACGGTTAGGATGTCATTTTATAGATGCCGGTTCCATACCGGGCATTGAGATGTATCCTTATGACTGGATGCACTTAAGCCTTGACAGCCACAGGATTTTTGCAGAGTATCTGGCAGAGTATCTGCCGAAGATTGTGTGATAGATGTTCTATTTTGGATAATAACCGGATCATCAGGACAAAATATATAATTGAAAGAATAGAAATGGTTTCATGAGAATTTTCATGAAACCATTTTGTCTTGCGTACAGAACAATAATTTGACAATATTGTCTTATACACAGAACAATAATATATCGATATTGTCTTATACACAGAACAGAAATATATCAATATTGTCTTGCGCACAGAACAAAAATATATTAATATTGTCTTATACACAGAACGAAATAATGGTAAAATTGTCTTACAGACAGAAAGGAGTGCCGTATGAACAGAGATTATTTAAAGCAGATTATGATTGACCAAAAGGAAACTTATTTAAATAATCCAATGATAAAGAGAGACTATCCATTGGAAGATAATGTAAATTATTGCTTTGTTGGAATTAGAAGAACTGGAAAATCCTATATGATGTATCAGCAGATTAAGCATTTGCAGGAAAATGGAATTCCTCTCAAACAGATTGTTTATGTAAATTTTGAAGATGAAAGACTTTTGGAACTGTCAGCAGACGATCTGAACCTGATCCTGGAAATCGGACTCGAAATGTCTGGTGCTGACAATAAACCATATCTTTTTTTGGATGAGATTCAAAACGTGGAAGGCTGGGAGAAGTTTGTCCGCCGGATAGCAGACATGAAATATAGAATTCATATTACTGGAAGCAACAGCAAGATGCTAAGCAGTGAAATTGCATCTACACTTGGCGGTAGATTTATGATAGTAGATATATATCCATATTCGTTCCCGGAATATCTGGCTGCACAGGGGAAGGAAAAAAATTATCTGGAAGTGCTCAGTACAAAAGACAGGGCAGAAGTAGTTGGAATGTGTGATCAGTATGTAAAATACGGTGCTTTTCCGGAATTGGTCGATATCAGAAACAAGCGGGAATATTTAAATAGCATTTATCAGACCATTTATCTGGGAGATATTATAACCAGAAATAAAATAACTAATGATTTTGCAGTAAGATTGATTTTGAAGAAGATTGCGGAATCAGTTACAAAACCATTGTCCTTTAACAGGCTGAGCAACATCTTAAAGAGTGCAGGAGCAGTACTCGGAAAGCAGACAGTGATTAATTATGTCGGTTATATGATGGACTCTTATATGTTGTTCACATCGCAAAATTATGCGGCAAAGCTGGTGGAAAAAGAGACTTCGCCAAAATATTATTTTATGGATACCGGCTTGTTAGGGCTTATGCTTATGGATTGCAGTTCAGCGCAGTTGGAAAACCTGGTCGCAATAGAACTGATTCGACGTTATGGACGGGAAAATGTATTTTATTTTGAAAAAAACGTTGAAATTGATTTTTATGTTCCAGAAGAAAAACTTGCAATTCAGGTAAGCCTGCAGGTCTTAGACCAAATAGATACAAGGGAACGGGAAATCGGAGCATTTGTAAAATTAAAAAACTTTATTGGTGATGCAACCTGCTTACTGATTACAAATAGTGAAGAGGAAGAACTTGACTATGAAGGAGTTCACGTAAGCGTTGTTCCGGTCTGGAAGTGGCTATTGCAGAATAGAAAACAGGATATATAAAATTATGTAAAAAATAAAACGGCAGATGTATTGGAATTACATCTGTCGTTTTATCATGAGCTTACAATAACCTGTAAATAATAATTGCAATCACAATCCCCAGAATACCGGCTACTGTGATATCAACCGTAAATCCGAATGTCAGAACCAAAATCCCCAGATCCAACACCATTGGATTGACAAATCCAAAACTCTGGCCGTAACTAAGCCAGCTTAAAGCAGGAACGCCCGCACATAACTTTCCGATAAGACCGCCTAACACAACACCGACAAGGATCAGAAGGACTAATGCCCAGTTATTTTTTCCTAATACACCTCTGCTCATATTCCATTTCTCCTGAGTTCATTATTTTAAGTAATCACTGATACGTAAAATACCATCCATATTATAAAATAGATTCTGAAATTAAGATATATTTTTTTGCAAATTTATTTATGTCCCTGTCTGTAGCGGATGAATGATAACACCGCAAAAAGCAGGATCACGCCGGCTGCCATCGTGAGGAATACGTTCTTTGTGAATCCGGCAACCAGATAGGCGGCCACGCAGCAGCCGCCGACCGTAAGAGCGTAAGGAAGCTGTGTGGATACATGGTCTACATGGTGGCATTGTGCACCGGCGGAGGCCATGATCGTTGTGTCGGAGATCGGTGACATGTGATCTCCGCAGACAGAACCGGCAAGGGAAGCTGCAATGCAGACAACGAGCATCGGATCTGTTTCCGGGAACATAGCGGTAACGATCGGAATTAAAATGCCAAACGTTCCCCAGGAAGTACCGGTTGCAAAAGCAAGTCCGCTTCCAACCAGAAATAATATAGCCGGGAAAAGTGAGGTTGCAGTCATATTGCCGGAGAGCATGCTGCTCACAAAGGTGCCGGCTTCTAATTTTGTACTGCAGAAACCGCCTAACGTCCAGGCCAGAACAAGGATCAGGATCGCAGAAACCATCATCTTAAATCCCTGCGGAATACACTCGGCAAATTCACTGAATGTGATCACGCGGCGTGGCAGGTATAACAAAAACACAAACACTAATGTAATGAAGGAACCCATCACAAGCCCCATGGATGCATCGCAGTTTGCAAAAGCGTTGATGAAGCTCTCGCCCTCAAAGAATCCACCTGTATAAATCATGCAGATAATGCAGCTCACAATCAGGAAAATGACCGGAAGAACAAGGTCGATCACCTTTCCTTTTGCGGAAATAATATTTTCTTTTACATTTTCATAATCATTTTTGCCGGAGAAAAGATCACCCTTTGCAGCATTTTCTTCAAACTTTTTCATCGGACCATAATCAAGTCCGGTCACACCCATGAAGATCACCATCAGAATGGTAAGCCATGCATACAGGTTAAATGGGATCGTCTGCAAAAACAGAGAGAAACCATCTCCGTTTGTGTATCCGGTGACTGCGGCAGCCCAGCTTGAGATCGGTGCGATAATACAGATCGGAGCTGCGGTTGCGTCAATGATATAAGCCAGTTTTGCACGGGAAATCTTCTGCTTGTCGGTGACAGGACGCATGACATTTCCAACGGTCAGACAGTTGAAATAATCGTCGACAAAGATCACGACACCGAGCGCAAATGTGGAAAGCAGAGCACCGGATCTGGTCTTGATCTTATTGCCTGCCCATTTTCCGTAAGCGGCAGAGCCGCCGGCTCTTGTCATCAATGCAACAATAATGCCAAGAAATACGAGGAAAATCAGAATACCGACGTTCCACGAATCCCCCAGCTTTTCCATCATAACTTCAAAAATTGCCTCAATCGTTCCAACCGGACTGAAATTTGTATATAAAAGAGCTCCGGTTACGACACCAATAAATAACGACATATAAACTTCCTTTGTGATCAGCGCAAGCACAATGGCGATCACCGGCGGAAGCAGCGCCCAGACAGTACCAACAAAATCCATAATTCCTCCTTGTTTTGCGAAGCAAAATGCGACTGCCGTTGCAGGAGCAGAGGAATTTTGCCTCCTTGTTTTGCATTTTTTGTTTTGCGAAGCAAAAACTCCGAAGCGTTGCCCCGGAGCCAGTATTCTGTAATAAGTATATATGATTTTGTGTGAAAAGGAAACAAAAATTTGCTTTAATTGATAAAAAATACAAAAGTTTAGTAAAAATATACAAAATGAAGGTCTGCAATTCTACAGATCATCAGACTGTCCGCAAGGTATCGGATAGACAGATGTCATTCCGGTAGAAATCAGTTTGCTGATAAGACTTGCCATCTCATCCGGCGTCTCCTTTTTGCCATGAGCCAGCCATGACTCGATCAGACCGGAACAGCCGGAAACGAGAAAATTGCTGAAATATTCATAAGTTGGCAGAAAATCAGCTGAATGATGCGCAACCATCCATTCGTGTATGTATTGGTGTTCAAACAATTTCTTGATCTTGACAGAAAAAGAAATATCGCCGTTGGGACTCAGTAGTGCGCAGCACAGATCGGAGTTTTGGTCAATAATCTGAAAAATTTCGACAAAGAGCGGATAAGGAAAATCCGGAGTATGATCCGGGTGATAATTTTTGAAGACCTGCTCAAACTGTTCTAAAAGCTCCTGCTCGGTCTGCTCCAACATATCATAAATATCTTTGTAGTGCAGGTAAAAAGTGCCGCGGTTGATGTCAACAGACTCGCATAATTCTTTTACGGTGATATCCTTGATACTTTTTTTCAGCATAAGGGAGGTGAGTGCGTGTACAAGCAGATAGCGGGTGCGCTTGATACGGCGGTCGGTTTTTGCTTCCATCATATAATGTGAGATCCTTTCATATAAAATGTAATGTTATCGTCTGCTATTTTTTTCCGGAGTTATGTTTAAAAATTTATAATCCTAAAAATTTTCTGAAATAATCAACACAGTGTACATAATATGTCAATTAACAAACAGTTTTGAAAAATATGTTTATTGAGTAAACCAGATGCCCTTATTATAATAATGCAGTATAAAATAATCAACACAATGTTAAGTATAGTGAAATGAATCAGCGGTAAAACAACTGCTGTTTTGCTGCGTAAGAAAAATGATTCAGATGTAACATGAAAGAGGATGAATATGGAAGAAAAACAGGAAAAAGAAAAAGGGAATTTCTGGCTTACCGTCGCTTCCTTTATTGTAAATAAGCGGAAAGCGATCGAAATTCTGTTTGTTTTGGCAATCATTTACAGTGTTCTTTCTATTAATAAGGTGCAGGTCAATCAGGATATCACATCCTATCTGCCGGCAGACAGTGAGACGAGGATCGGTCTGTCACTGATGGAGAAACAGTTCACAACTTATGGCAGTGCCAAAGTCATGGTCTCGAATATCACCTATGCGCAGGCGGAAGCTCTGGTTGACGATCTGGAAGAGATTGAGGGTGTGAAGCAGATTGAATTTGATGATTCCAAGGATCATTTCACAGGTGCGGATGCGCTGTTTAGTGTGACGTTTGACGGAACGGAGGATGAGCAGATCAGTAAAGATGCGCTGGAGGAAGTAAAAGAGACACTGGATGGTTATGATGTCTATGTTTCTTCCTCTGTCGGTGAGGAGGAGCGCAGCGCCGAGTCTCTTTCGCAGGATATGAATATTATTCTTGTGCTGGCGGTTGTCATCATTGTCGCGGTGTTGATGCTCTCCACAAAAGCATATCTGCAGATCCCGGTATTACTGATCACATTTGGCGTGGCAGCAGTTTTAAACATGGGTACAAACTACTGGTTTGGAACGATCTCCTCTGTCACAAATTCCATTGCTGTCGTGCTTCAGCTGGCACTGGCAATCGACTATGCCATTATTTTGTGTGACCGTTTCATGGAAGAACATGAAACGCTGGATGCAGAGGAAGCGGTAAAAGTGGCACTCTCCAAGGCGATCCCGGAGATCAGCTCGTCCTCCCTTACTACGATCTCCGGCATGGTTGCGATGATGTTTATGCAGTTCCGGCTGGGCTACGATATGGGTATCATTCTGGTAAAAGCAATCATACTCAGCCTGATTTCCGTTTTCTTCTTAATGCCGGGCGTGCTTTTGATTTTTGCAAAAGGAATTGATAAAACCCATCACAAATGCTATGTACCAAAAATTACGTTTGTAGGTAAATTTGCAAATCTGACCAAATACATCATTCCGCCGGTTTTTATCGTGTTTCTGGTATTTGCATTTTGGGAATCTAATCACTGCCAGTATATATATGATACGAATTCCATTGTCAGTGCGAAAAAGAGTGAATCGAAAATTGCAAGTGAAAAAATTGAGAATACCTTTGGTGCCAGCAATCAGCTGGTTGTCATGGTTCCAAATGGGGATTATGATTCCGAGAAAAAGGTGTTGGGAAAAATTGAAAAACTGGATTATGTAAACTCGGCATTGGGACTTGCAAATGTGGCGATCAATGATGATTATATGCTGACGGATAAGCTGAACCCAAGACAGTTTGCAGAGTTGACGGATCTGGATGTAGAAGTTGTACAGATTTTGTATACAGCATATGCATACAATGAGGAGCAGTATGGTCCGGTATTTACAGGCATTGATGATTATGAGGTGCCGATCATTGATATGTTCCTGTTTCTGTATGACCAGTATCAGGAAGGATATGTGACATTAGATGCAGATCTTGATGATCAGCTTACGTCCTTATATGACACGCTGCATGATGCGCAATTACAGCTGCAGGGAGATGACTATTCCAGATTTGTATTAGATCTGTCACTTCCGGCGGAAGGGCAGGAAACCTACGATGCGATGGATGAGATCCGGGGTATTGCGGCGAAATATTTCGGAAAAGACAATGTCATTCTGGTAGGAAACTCCACGAGTGACCATGATCTGGAATCTTCCTTTGCATCGGATAATATCGTGATCAGCGTATTGACCGCACTATTTGTTATGATCATCCTGTTTTTCACGTTCCAGTCAGCAGGGCTTCCGGTGCTTCTGGTGCTCACCATACAGGGAAGTATCTGGATCAACTTTGCAGTTCCGGCAATGCGGGGGCAGACCATATTCTTTATTGCGTACCTGATCGTGTCTGCAATTCAGATGGGTGCAACGATCGACTATGCAATCGTTATTTCCAGCAGATACATGGATCTGAAACAGAGAATGCCGATCAAAGATGCGATTACTGAATCTTTAAATCAGGCATTTCCAACTATTTTTACTTCCGGAACGATTTTGACCTGTGCAGGATTTTTGATCGGTGAGATCGCATCCGATCCGACGGTTGCCTCCATTGGTGTGGCTTTGGGACGCGGTACGTTAATTTCCATTATTCTGGTTCTTTTTGTGCTGCCGCAGATTTTGCTGTTAGGTGATTTTATCATTGAGAAGACAGCCCTTGCCATGAATATTTCACGTCCTCAGAAGGAGGTTGCCGGCAGAGTGAGGGTGACCGGACATGTAAAAGGTTATGTACAGGGAGAGATTGATGCAGATGTTTCCGGTGTATTCCAGGGACAGATGAAAGTGTCGTTAGATTCGCACATACCGGGCAGACACGGAGAAGTCACACATGATGATACACAAAACCCAATGCTGCCGGGAATGACGCAGGATGAAAATATGGCTGCAGAATCAGAGGCAGCCGTAAAGGAAGAGCAGGAGGAGAAAAAGTCATGAAAAAGATGAGAATGAAAGTACTTGCCCTGTGTTTTTCCATGACACTGACCGTTTCTGCTCTGGCAGGAAACGGACTGCTGACCATACAGGCTGCAGCCTCACAGAAAAGCAGTGGTACAAAAGAAACCACAGAAAAAGACAGCGCAACGAGTGCGGATACGGCAGAAAATAAAAATCAGATCATCGAAATTGCCGATGAAAAGGCATTTGAAGAGTTTTTACAGAACTGTCAGTATGACAGCTGGAGTGCTGGAAAAACGGTAAAACTTACCCATAATATTGATCTTTCGAAGGTTGATTTCAATGGTGTTGCATATTTCTCTGGAGATTTTGAGGGCGGCGGTCACACGATCAGTAATGTGGAGCTGCAGGTAAAAGGCTCTGATTATGGATTTTTCCGTTATCTGGGTAAAAATGCAGTTGTGAATGATCTGAAAATCTCCGGTAAGATCACTTCAGAGGGAAGTTGTAAAAATATTGGCGGAATTGCAGGAGTGAACTATGGTACGATCGGGAACTGTTCCTTTGAAGGAAATGTCAATGGAAAAACAGCAGTCGGAGCGATCGCAGGGATCAACAAACCGACCGGAAAAATTGTAAACTGCAGGAGCAATGCAGCAGTGACAGCCACCAATCAGACAGGAGGAATCGTTGGAAATAACGAAGGACTTGTGTCAGAGTGTACATCGGAGTGCAGCATCAATACAGATGAGCTAAAGACCACGATGGATATTGGAGGCGTTGACATTGGTACATTAAATCTCACAGGGCGTGTAATAGACCGGAACGATATGGGCGGAATTGTGGGTGTTTCGACCGGAATTGTCAGTGAATGCATCAATCAGGGAAAAATCGGTTTTGCACACACGGGTTATAACGTGGGTGGAATTGCCGGACGCCAGAGTGGAAAAGTCATCGACTGCCACAATGAAGGGGAAATCTACGGACGAAAAGATGTAGGAGGAATTGTCGGTCAGGCGGAGCCGTATATAGAATCGGAGTATCTGGATGATAAGGTAAATCAGGTGCAGGATTCGGTCAGTTCCATCAACGCGACCTTAAGCAACATTGCTTCGACCATGAGTGATACCTCCACAGCGGCAAAGACCTATGTGGACAATCTGTCGGAGCAGTACAATAATTCTTCGAAAACTTTGTCAGAATCGCTTGATTCCCTCTCAGATTCCATCGGGGAATCAAGCCCGGAAGCGCAGCAGTACATGAATAATATTCATAATTCTCTGGATAAAATAGACAGTATCCAGGGAAACAATCATATTTTAAACAAAGAACAGGCAGAGGCGGTTTCAAAAGAATGGCAGAATATCAACAGTAATCTGTCCAACATTCGTGGAACAATCTCCGATTCCAATAAAACGGCAGAAGATTTTGTGGATGATATTTCCAGCCAGATAAAAGAAAAAGATACGAACGGCGATATTGATAAGCTGACGAACACAGTGGATGATGGAATCCAGTCTGTCACAAATGATGTGCAGAAGATCAGTAAGCAGATCAAAAGCATTCAGAATACGGTTGGAGATACGCTTTCTGTGGTGACAGGAGATGAGGAGTATATGGAAGATATCTCGTCCGCAGCCAGCGCAAAAGATACAGATGGTGTTGTTTCGGGAAGTGTAAACCGAGGAACGGTCAATGGCGATCTCAATGTGGGTGGAATTGTCGGAACGATGAACATTGAATATGATCTCGATCCGGAGTTTGATCCTGATCTTACAGATTCTACGGACATTACACTCCGTTCTACCGTGAATAATGTTGTCATCCGCTGTAGCAACTATGGGGAAGTGACTTCAAAGAAAAACAGTGTCGGTGGTATTACCGGATTAGAAGAACTTGGACTGGTCTATGGAAGTGAAAGTTATGGCTCTGTGAAATCTGATACCGGGGATTATGCCGGAGGCATTGCAGGAAACAGTGTCAGTGCAATCGCCAACAGTTACAGTCTCTGTAATGTAAATGCAAAGGATTATGTCGGAGGCATTGTCGGAAGCGGATATACCGTGAAAAACTGTGTTTCTGCATCTACGATCGCAAGTGATGGGGAAGGTCTTGGAAGCATCGCAGGAACTGTGTCTGAAGAGGGCGAGGTAAAAGGTAACATTTTTGTGGGCGATGACCTTGATGGAATTGACAACATCAACTATGCTGGGATTGCAGATGAAAAAAGTTATGAAGAGGTCATGAAACTTGAGAATATTCCGGAAGGATTCCATAAAGTGAAGATAACTTTCCGGGCAGAAGATAATGTGGTTATTGTAAAGACGATCCCATATAATGGAAGCTTCCGTGAATCTGATCTTCCACAGATTCCGGAAAAAGATGGTTACTATGCAGTCTGGCCGGAGAATCTGATTGGAAAACCAATGACGGAAAATAAAACGGTGGAAGCAGAGTACAGCCGTTGGACAGAGAGTATCGTGGGAACGGAAGTGATAAACAGCGCAAAAACAGAAGATACAGATAGTGAAAGTTCCACTGCAGAAAATGAAAAAGCAGTTTTTCTTCTGGAAGGGAAATTCTATGATGACACTTCCATCCAGATGGCAGAGTGTGACACAGATCTGCCGGACGGAGATGTCGTGTATGCTTACAACTGGAGTCTTGAACATTTGCATGACAAAAAGTATGATACAGTAAAAGCACATTTTTATGTGCCGGACACTTCAGGAAAAAATGAGATCTGGTACAGAGAAACAGGCAGCGATGCATGGACATTGGCAGAAACCACAGAGGACGGCAGTTACCTTGTGGCAGACATTCCATACGAGGCAGCGTTTGCACTGGTACATACGGCGGCAGATCACACCTTGTACTATGCCGGTGGCGGTGCAGCGGTTGTATTGCTTTTGATCGTACTGATCATAAGAAAACACCGGAAGCGTGCACAGAAAAAATAAAATGATTTGATGGGATGCGCATTGAAACATTTACATAGAAATGCTATAGTTAGTGCATTCTTTTATGACGGAGAGGCAGCTATGATATTTGAGACACATGCACATTATGATGATGAAAGTTTTAACGATGACCGTGAAGCATTGATCCGTTCCCTGCCGGAAAAAGGGATCGGCAGGATCATCAATGTCGGGGCTTCGATAGAGACAACAAAGACAACTCTGGAACTTGCTGCAAAATATGATTACATTTATGCAGCGGTGGGCGTACATCCAAGTGACATCAGTGGGTTGAATGAAGAGACATTTACCTGGTTAAAAGAGCAGGCATCTCTTCCAAAAACCGTTGCGATCGGTGAGATCGGACTGGATTATTACTGGGATAAAGAGCCAGAGGTGCAGAACGCACAGCGTTACTGGTTCAGACGGCAGATGGAACTTGCCAGGGAAACCAACCTTCCGGTGATCATTCATTCCAGAGATGCAGCAGCCGATACGATGGAAGTGATGAAAGAGGTTCACGCAGAGGAGATACCGGGTGTCATCCACTGCTATTCCTACTCCAGAGAGATGGCACAGGAATTTATCAAAATGGGTTACTACATCGGTGTCGGTGGCGTTGTCACATTCAAAAACGCAAAAAAACTAAAAGAAACAGTGGAGGCAATCCCATTGGAGCGCATTTTGCTTGAGACGGACTGTCCTTACATGGCACCGGAACCGCACCGCGGCACGAGAAACGATTCCTCAAATATTCCGTTTGTGATCGCAAAAATCGCAGAATTAAAAGAAATCACAGCGGAGGAGGTCGAGCGTGTGACGGAGGAGAATGCGGGAAGGTTATTCACAAAAGTGTCTTAACTCCACAGAATCCTTCCAGAACCGTTTCGGAATATTCTGTGCCTGTAATTCGGGGTTGGTACGTGCTTCAATCGCAATGCTGTCGAAAAAGGCCAGCCACAATTTCTGGAATCTTGCTTCATTTTCAGAATAGTTCTGAAGAAGTTCGGTATTGATGTCCGAAGCATCTACAAGCATATAATTCTTTCCGGCGCGGTGGACTGCCGCAAGCTGGTGGGTTTCATCGTAAATCATAAAATTTTCCTGCGGAAAACGATCCGTAAAATGCTCTGCTAAAATTGGCAGGGCATTATTTTTGGGATGGATCGTGGAAAACAGAACGCCGTTCTGCAGTTCCGAAAAGCGCAGAAAACCTTTCAGGTGGTGGGCTTCGGAGGCTGTGGCTCTGGACAATTCAAAGACACGGTAAATATAAGGATTACTCAGTGAATCCAATACACGGGCACCCTTTGGTGAATAAAGTGCGGCAACGATCGTCTGATACACGGCGTTCGCTTTGTCCATCTTCTTCTTGCCGGAAAGATCAATGGATAAAATAGCAGTAAGGATTGTCTCGTAAAAATCGTGTCCAAGCTTCCGGTTTAGCGTAGAAACAACTTTTCCGGCTTTTTCAGCGGATGGTGCGACGGTGTGGTAGTCGCAAAATAGCTCGTAATTATCCGGCTGGCCGGATACCAGATAAATATCAGCGTGGGAGCATCTTTCCTGAATCTTTAATTCCCAGGCATCGTATACGCCGGTCAATATTCCGTTTGGTGTGTTTTCACAGATAAATACATGCATAATGTCCTGCTCCTGTCTTGAGGAAAATATTCAGGGAAATAAAAGTTTTACATTTATTTACGACAGCGGAAGCGGCTCCGTGGATAAGCCGGTATCGAACAGGCTCAATTGTTGATAACCGCTCTCACGGATCTCACGTGGTATCTGTGTCTTATCACCCATCAGATTGCGGCAGATATAATCTTCTTCCAGCTTCGTGCGGTACATCATCCTGCCGGAGCAGGTAATAAAATAAAGAGCGCGTTTCAACACAACACCTATCTTCTTGAGATCGGTAAAATCGAGGGTGCTGTGACGTCTTGCTTTTACAATGCGGCTGGCAGACTTATAGCCAATACCCGGGACACGGAGCAGTGTATCATAGTCTGCACGGTTGATCTCGACCGGAAAATATTCCAGATGCCGGATCGCCCAGTCACACTTGGGGTCGAGAAAAATATTAAAGTCCGGCCGCTCCGGACTTAAAAGCTCGTCGGCTTTAAATTTATAATAGCGGAGCAGCCAGTCTGCCTGATACAGACGATGTTCCCGCAGGAGCGGCGGACCGCCGGGCAGTGCAGGAAGATTGCTGTTGTGGGTGACATTCACAAAGGCAGAATAGAACACTCTTTTTAAATCAAATTTCTGATACAGATTCTCGGCAATGCTCACAATCTGGTAATCGTTTTCCGGGGTTGCGCCGATGATCATCTGTGTGCTCTGTCCTGCGGGTACGAACTTCGGGGCGTGCCGGTAAAGAGCGACTTCATTCTTATTTTCTGTAATACCGTTCTGAACCATGCGCATTGGCTTCAGGATGGTATTTCTCGACTTGCAGGGCGCAAGCTTTTTCAGGCTGTCTGCGGTAGGCAGTTCCAGATTGATGCTCATACGGTCAGCCAGAAATCCTGTTTTTTCAATCAGCAGAGGATCAGCGCCGGGAATCGCTTTCACATGGATGTAACCGTTAAAATGGTGCACTGTGCGCAATTTATAAAGGGTCTGGTATAAAAGTTCCATCGTATAGTTGGGGCTTACCATAATGCCGGAACTTAAAAAAAGACCTTCAATATAATTCCGCCGGTAAAATTCCATCGTCAGTTCGCAGACTTCCTCCGGGGTAAAGGCAGCCCGCCGGACATCGGAGTTACAATTATTCTGGCAATAAGAACAGTTAAAAATACATTCGTTTGTAAATAAAATCTTGAGAAGGGAAACACACCGCCCATCTGCGGAAAAAGTATGACAGATCCCACAGGAAATAGAGTTGCCAAGGCCGATACCGTCACCACTGCGGTCCACACCGCTTGACGTGCAGGCGACATCGTATTTTGCAGCGTCTGAGAGAATCGTAAGTTTTTCCATCAGTGATATATTTTGCTGGATTTTCATCTGGATGTGATCTCCTCAAATTAAAAAATAAAATAGAACATACGTTCGATGAAATGAGAATACCACATTCGGAAAAAGAATGCAAGAGAAAAAGACTGCCAATTTCTGGATCCAATTTTTGGACAAAAAATTCTCTCATAATCCTGATTCCTTAGTTTTTCAGAATTATGAGAGGATGTGTCTTATGAATGGAGTTGTATTTCTTCATATTTAGCTGCAACACGTTTGCCACTGAATGCAATCCCGAAAAGTCCAATCTTTTTTATACCATGATATTCCATGTCGGTAGAATATTTTTTGCTTTGGATCTGTTGTATCGCACTTGACGCAGAATCAGCAAGTTCGGTATCTGAAAGGTTTTTTCCGGCTTTAAATTCAATAATATAGCCCAATTGGGATTTATCTTTTGGCTCAAGCTGTATATCAAAACGCCCTTCGCCGGATTCTCTGTTGGAAGAGATATAATATCGGTCTGAGAGTATTGCCAACATTCCGAAAACAGTTCCGTGATAAAAATTTTCGTTTGTAGTGTCAAAAGTACTGGCAGACTGCAAGAGATATTTTTGCAAAGTGTCAGTGAAAAGAGCAGTATCACCTGTTCGCAGAGCTAGTTCGAAATCTCGGAGCAGGGAGCCGTTAAATAAGGTATTATAATTATCCAAAATCTCCTTCTGGAAAACACTTTTTATCTCGCGGTTAGGCAGTTTAAGAGAACAAATCGGGTTGTCATTAAATTCACTGATCACACTTGTGGCACGCAGATATCCGGCGACAAGCAGAAAGCTGTAGATTGTGTCAGAATCAGCATTTACCTCCGGGTAAATAATATCCGTATTAATAATGGATTGCACTTCTTTTCCCTGCAGTAAAAGTGAGAGACTTTCGTACACTTCTTTGTCGGAACTGCGGATCAGTTCACCAATAATTTCATTGCCGCTTGTTCGGGACCAGAAAGCCTTTGGTTTACAGTTATTGTTAAAATAATTAATCACAGACCACGGATTATATATTTCTGTATTTCCGAAGAGATAACCGTCATACCATTCTTTAATTTCTGAAAGTTTTTCTGCCTTTCCATAGTAAGCTGCCATATTTGATATATCGTTTACGGTAAAACCGAAATACTCTGAGTACTTGTTATCCAAAATCGTGTTTACAACAAGATTATTTAAACCACTGAATAAACTTTCCTTTGCAATGCGGAGTATTCCAGTCAAAATGCCAAATTCCAGATTCTCATTATCTTTTAAAGCGGAGGAGAAAAGATTCCGCATAAAACCGACAACTTCATTATAATAATGATATAAGTGTCCTTGCTGGATTGGCGTGTCGTACTCATCAATAATAATAATAACTTTCTGGTTATAATGTGTGGCAAGTAAAGAAGAAAGCTTGCCAAGTGCAAACTGATAATCGGTAGAATCGGCGACATCATTTATGAGATTTTGAATGTATTTTTTGTCATATTCATTAATTGCTTTGCTTGATAAAAGTTCTATATGGCGAAGAAATTCTTCTTTTAAGGTAAAACACAGACTGCGGTACATATCAGCCCAGTTGGTCTGATGTGCATCTTTAAAAGACAGAAAAATGACCGGATAAGCCCCCTGAAGCTGTTTGTAAGCATCTCCGCAATCCCAGATTTTTTTATCTGAAAAATATATGGATGTATCTGTGGATGTTTTTTCAAAATAGGTTCGGATCATGTCCATGGTAAGCGTTTTCCCAAAACGGCGCGGTCTTGTGAAAAGATAAACCTTGCTGTGGTCGTCAATTATATCTTTTATGAGAAGCGTCTTGTCGACATAATAGCATTCTTTGGAAACTTCTTTATACGAAGTGATTCCAACCGGACATGGAAGTAATCTGCCGGACAAAGGCGGGTTTTGTTTGTTTCGAAGGATTTCCGGTTTTATTGTATCAGAAGGGATTAACCAGTATCTTCCCTCTTTGTATGCACCGTTAATAAAACCGGCAGTGCAGAGCTGATTTACCCTCCGGGGAGTAATTCCCCAAAGCTGGGCAATATCTTTTGCCTTCAAAAATTTTTTATCCATTATAATCCCTCCATTGCATATGCAATCATTCTATATTTCCTATAATATGATATTTTCGGGAAATTAACAAGAAATAAAAATATAATTTCCTGAAAACGGGAAATTAACAAGAGAAAAAGACTGCCAATTTCTGGACAGTCTTTTCAAAAGTTGCCGGTTATATGATCGGCAGTCTTAATTATTTGTAAAATAATCAGGGTACATTGCCAGCAGTTCTTCTTTCTCCGATAAATGCCGGGTTAAATGCCGGGTCATAAGCATTTCTGCCATTTCACTATCATGTCGTCTGATCGCATACAAAATATCTTCGTGGTCTTTTAATACATAATCGTGTTGCTTTGATTTTGTGGAAAGGGAGCGGAGACGGTCAAAGTGAACCATCTGTTCCTTGATAATATGGTAAGACCACATTTTATCTGCAGCACGGAACAACAGCTCATGAAATTCATTGTCTAATTCCAGAAAAGTCTCACGATCCTTCTGTTCGAGGCTGCGCTGCTGTTTTTTTATATTATAATCAAGGGCGTCCATATCTGCATCTGCAATCTTGTCGCATAGAAGCCTTAAAATGGCATTTTCCGTTACAAGCCGTAAAAAACGCGATTCTTCTACAATATTGTAATCAATTTTTGAAATATAGCTGCCGCGCTGTGGCAGGATCTCAACCAGACCGATGCGGTTTAACTCGATCAAAGCTTCGCGGACCGGTGTCCTTGACAGGGACAGTGTGGCGGAAAGCTCATTTTCACTGACAGCGGTTCCAGGCTGCAATTCCAGATGAATGATGTTATATAAGAGCACTCTGACAGCATAAGATCTGGAATTTTCAGAGCGTTCCTTTTGAAGAATGACCATTTTTTCTCCCCATTTCCTTAATAATATATTAGTATACTATCAAATAAAAACTTTTGCCAGATAATTCTTAAAAATCAAAAGTAAAAACAATTTTGCGGATGGAAGGATCTCTACTGTCAACAAAATCGAAAGCTTCCTGCGCTTTTGTGAGCGGAAATGTATGCGAAATAGAATTGTTCAGGTCAAGAGTACCTTCTTTGATCATCTCAATCGCTTTACCGAACATTTTATTCTGAAGACGGGAACCTCTCACATCCAGCTCTTTGGAAGTGATCAGGAACTGGTTTACCTCGGTCGGAGCGGTGGAAAAGCCCATGGTGATCACACGTCCGGCATTACCGGTAGCCTGAAGCAGTAATAAAAGGGAATTTTTCACGCATGCGGCATCGATAGAGACGGTGGCGCCTCTGCCGTGTGTGTATTCTAACACCCTCTCCTGAAAATCTTCAGTTGCGGCATTGATCGTAAACTGTGCGCCGTGTTCTCTGGCTTCTGCGAGTTTGTCATCCATAATATCTGCTACAATGATATGGTCACAGATTGTATGTGCAATTTTTAAAATTGAGCTTCCAAGTGCGCCAGCACCATAAATAAGAAGCATGTCGTCTTTTTCAAGTTCAGCACGGGTGCAGGACTGGATAGCGATGGTAGTCGGCTCAATCATAACGGCATCCTGATCGGAGAGTGAATCCGGAAGAAGATAGCAGTCAGATTCTGGAACTGCGATATATTCGCGGTAGCCACCATCGATATGTACGCCTCTTACTTTGAGGTTGTCACATACATTTCCACGGTTTTTGGAACATGGGTAGCAGTGACCACAGCTTGTTACCTGATTGATGATAATGCGGTCGCCTATTTTTAAAGAAGAAACATTATCTCCAACCTCTGCAACGACACCAACCATTTCGTGTCCGATAATACGCGGATAAGTAGCTGCAGCATTGGTGCCATGATAAATTCCAACATCAGATCCGCAGATTCCCGCAGCGGTCATTTTTACTAATACATTATTTTTAGGATCAATAACTGGTTTTTCAATGTCAATTACTTCTAATTGATTTGGTTTTACAATTTGTACGGCTTTCATAATAGTCTCCTTATCTTAATTTGAAATAGATGATTGATTATTTAGGAATGCCACAAAACAACTTACATACTAGTATTCTACATAAAAGAAAAAAAGAAGTCAATAAAAAAGAAAAAACAAAGTGATATTATGCAATATGCATAAAAAATAGGATGATAATATGTTAAAATATACATATTGAAAAAAATAAACAAATGAACTACCATACTAGCATGCAAACAAAACGCCAGAAACAACTTACAAACATTTCATTTAGGAGGAAAGTGATTATGGGACTTGCAAAGGCGATTAAAAGAGGCGCAAGTGCATTACTGATCGGTTCAATGATGACAGGACTTTTAACAGGCTGCTCAGCGACCGGTGAAAACAGTGGAGGTAAATTAGTAAAAATTGCGGTCTGTGTATCAGATCAGACACCAGCCGCACAGGCATTGGCAGATGTGTTCAAACCGATGGTGGAAGAGGCGACCGATGGACGTTATGATATCCAGATTTATAATTCCGGTGTACTTGGAAGCGAAAAGGTAACATATGACTATACGAAAAGTGGAATCGTGGAAATGTGCGTAGTCGGAACAACCATGTGGTCTGAAACACCGAAAATGTCTATCCCGGATTTCCCATTCCTGTTTGACAGCGTAGAACACGCAAGAGTGTGCTATCAGGGAGAACTTGGGGAATATATTGCAGAAGACCTTGAGAGTACACAGCCATTGAAGCTGCTTTCCTGGTATCCGAACGGAGCCAGAGAGTTTACATCTAATAAGAAGCTGGAAAGCCTTGATGATTTCAACGGACAGAAGCTCAGAATGCCAAATAATCCAATTCATGTGAAACTTGCCGAAAGTCTTGGAGCCAACGTTGTTATCATGGATATGGGTGAAGTGTTTACTGCATTGGAGCAGGGAGTGGCAGATGGACAGGATAATCCGCTTGCTACGGTAAAGACAGAAGGCTGGTACGAAGTTCAGGATTATGTTTATGACACAAATCATATCATTTCATCTTTGGAATTATTTGCAGGGGAGGAGTTCTGGAACAGCTTGAGTGAAGAGGATCAGAAAGCATTTGAAGAGGCTTCACAGGCAGCGTCAGATTACGCATGGGATTTATATGAGGAGCAGCTTTCAGATGATAAGCAGTTTATGAAAGATAATGGACTGGTCGTTACAGAACTTTCCGATGAGGACAGAGAAGTGATGAAAGAGAAAATACAGCCGGTTTACGATTATCTGAATGCACAGTATGACTGGGTAGATGATGTCAGAAAAATGGTAGATGACATTAAAGTAGAGTAAGGAGAAGCAGACTATGAACAAATTAGTAGATAAGCTATTCAAAGGTATTGATTATTTTACAGGTATTCTTACCGGCTTAATGGTGTTCTTTGTATTTTTAAATGTTGTACTTCGAACCTTTTTTAATGCCGGGCTGACATGGTCAGAAGAACTGGCAAGATACCTTTTTGTATACGTTACCTATATCGGAGCAATCAGTGCAATGCGTGCTAATGCACATCTGGGCGTGGATACACTCATCAGCAGAATGAAGCCGCAGGTGCAGATGGTAATGTATATTGTTTCCCAGACAATTATTGCGATCTTAATGATTATTTTAGTGTGGGGTTCTGAAAAAATGGTGGCACAGAATACCGCCTCAAGAACAGCAGCACTCGGAATCCCATATTCTGTATTATATTTTGCCGGAATCATCACAGGCGTGGCAATTGCGATCATGGCGGTGATAAACATCGTCCATGCGCTGAAAAATCCATCTGAAATATCAGAGATTGTTACGATGAGCACTTCGGATGATGATGAGATCGCTGCAGAGGCAAAAGATGGTGCAGAGAATCTTTCGGATGAAGAATATGCAAGAAGACTGAGAGAAGAGGGAGGAAAATAACATGACATTAGTAATATTTTTAGCTGCCCTGATCGGTGGTATGCTGATTGGACTTCCAATCTGCTTCGCACTTTTATTCAGTGGTGTTTGTATGATGTTATATCTGAATGGCTTTAATGCCCAGATTTTATCGCAGAATTTATTTTCTGGTGCAGATTCCTTTTCCATGATGGCAGTTCCGTTTTTTATCATGGCAGGTGAATTTATGAACCGCGGCGGTATTACAAAGCGTATTGTAAATGCAGCGAATGCGATTATCGGACATGTCCGCGGCGGACTGGGCTATGTTGCGATCATGGCAATTCTCTTATTTGCAAGTATGATCGGATCAGCCGTTGCTTCCACTGCATTCCTTGGAGCAATCCTCATTCCTATGATGGTACGTGCCGGTTATAAGCGTGATACCTGTACCGGACTGATCGCAGCAGGAAATATTTTATCGCCGATCATGCCGCCGTCTGTACCAATGATTATCTTTGGCGTGCAGGCAGGTGTTTCCGTTACAAAATTATTTATGGGCGGTATTGCACCGGCTGTATATTTATCAGGTGCTTTGTGTGTATTATGGTTCTTTATCGCGAAAAAAGACAACCTCGCAAAAGCGGAGAGACAGTCTGCAAAACAGGTTGCAAAAGCATTGCTTGACGGACTTTGGGCATTGATTCTTCCGGTGTTTATTCTTGTTGGACTGCGCAGTGGTAAATTTACACCGACAGAGGCTGGAGTTATCGCAGCGGTATATGCATTAGTGATCGGACTTTTTGTATACAAAGAATTAAAAATCAGTATGCTGATGGAATGTCTGGTTTCAGCAGCAAAGTCTTCATCGGTGATCATGTTTCTTGCAGCGGCAGCCATGGTGTCGTCCTGGATGATGACAGTTGCAAATGTTCCATCTATCGTCACAGGTATTCTGGCACCGTTTATCGAGCATCCAACGGCATTAATGTTAATTATCTGTCTGATCGTGCTTTTGGTTGGAACTTCCATGGATGTAACGCCTACCATTATGATCCTGACACCTGTATTACTGCCGGCAGTGAAAGCAGCCGGAATCGATGTTGCATATTTTGGAGTGGTATTTATTTTAATGACGGTTTTAGGTTTACTTACACCACCGGTAGGAACAGTATTAAATGTTGCCTGTGGCGCAGGAAAAATCAACATGGAGAGAATGGTAAAATCGATATGGCCGTTCCTTCTGGCTGAGGTAGTGATATTACTGCTTATGGTTTTATTCCCGTCTCTTGTGACGGCTCCGATGAACTTTTTCCTCGGATAAATCAGTGATTGCGGAGTTTTGATTCAGGTTAAAACTTCGCAGTTGTCTTTGAATATAACAGATAGAAATGGAGATCAGAAAAATGGAAATGACAATGAGATGGTTCGGAAAAGATTATGATACCGTCACCTTGGAACAGATAAAACAGACACGCTATGCAACCGGGATCATTACTACATTATATAATAAAATGCCGGGAGAAGTGTGGAATCTGGATGAAATTCTTGCAATGAAAAAAGAGGTTGAGGACGCAGGCCTTCATCTGGCAGGAATTGAGAGTGTCAATGTCAGCGATGCGATCAAGACAGGCGGAGCGGGCAGAGACCATGATATTCAGGCATATATTGAGACATTGGAAAATCTCGGAAAAGCAGATATCCATATGGTCTGCTACAACTTCATGCCGGTATTTGACTGGACGAGAACAGAACTTGACCGTGTGAGAGAAGATGGCTCTACAGTAATGGCATATAATCAGGATGCAATTGATAAAATGGACCCGGAGAAAATGTTCGATGCGATCAAAGATGACATGAATGGAACAGTCATGCCGGGCTGGGAGCCGGAGCGAATGGCAAAAATCAAGGATTTATTTGCCTTATATAAAGGAATCGATGAGGATCAGCTTTTTGAAAATCTGAAATATTTTCTGGAAGCAATCATGCCGGTTTGCGACAAATATGATATAAATATGGCAATTCACCCGGATGATCCGGGCTGGAGTGTGTTCGGTCTGCCGAGAATCATTTCATCACAGGAAAAATTAAAACGAATGATGGATATGGTGCCAAATAAACATAACGGTGTAACATTCTGCATGGGCTCGTATGGAACAAACTTAAATAACGACCTGATCGCAACCATTCATATGTTAAAAGGCAGAATCCATTTTGCACATATCAGAAACCTGAGATTTAACGACGGAATGAGAGACTTTGAGGAGAGCGCACATCTCAGCGAGGATGGCACATTTGATATGTATGCTGTTATCAAAGCACTTTATGAAGATGGATTTGATGGACCGATCCGTCCGGATCACGGAAGAATGATCTGGGGAGAAAAAGCAATGCCGGGGTATGGACTTTATGACCGTGCATTAGGCGCAGCATATCTTCGCGGACTGTGGGAAGCTGCAAAAAAGGAAGGAGAGCAGAGATGAAACTGACATTACAGGGTTTGCAGGAAAAAGAACAGTGGAAAAACGCAGGAATCGGACTTCCTTCTTATGATATCGAAAAAGTGGCAGAAGAGACAAAGAAAAACCCGGTGTGGGTACATTTTGGAGCCGGAAATATTTTCCGTATTTTTATCGGAGGGATCGCAGATACACTGATATCTTCCGGAGAGATGAAAAAAGGGATTACCTGTGTGGAAACGTTTGATTTCGATGTGGTAGATAAAATATACAGACCGTATGATAACCTCGTTTTAGCTGTGACATTAAAAGCCGACGGCTCAACGGATAAAAAGGTGCTAGGTTCTCTGGCAGAGGCAATCAAAGCGCAGTCAGAAGTGCCGGAGGAGTGGGATCGGTTAAAAGAAATCTTTTCCGATAAAAATCTCCAGATGATTTCATTTACCATCACGGAGAAAGGATATGCGTTGAAGGGAGTGGATGGAAATTATTTTCCATTTATTCAGAAAGATATTGACAATGGACCTGAAAAACCGGTGTCTGCAATGGCTGTTGTCTGTGCATTGCTGTACAAGCGTTTTCAGGCAGGAAAGGCACCTCTTGCAGTAGTTTCCATGGATAACTGCTCTCACAATGGAGAAAAATTAAGAAATTCCATTCTGACCATGGCAAAAGAGTGGGAGAAAAAAGGATATGTAACAGACGAGTTTGTAAATTACATTTCAGATGAAGATCAGGTGTCATTCCCATGGTCAATGATCGATAAGATCACCCCAAGACCGGCAGAATCCGTCTGCAGATCGTTGGAGGAACTTGGCATTGAGGATATTGCACCGGTCATCACTTCAAAAAATACATACATAGCGCCGTTTGTAAACGCAGAGGGACCACAGTATCTTGTGATTGAAGATCATTTTCCGAATGGCAGACCTGCATTAGAAAAAGCAGGCGTCTATATGACAGACCGGGATACTGTAAATAAAGTAGAGCGCATGAAAGTTACAACCTGCTTAAATCCACTGCATACAGCACTTGCAGTCTACGGATGCGTTTTAGGTTATACCCTGATTGCAGACGAAATGAAAGATGAGGAACTGAACAGGCTTGTCCATGAAATCGGTCCTGTAGAGGGAATGCCGGTGGTTACAGATCCGGGTATCTTATCACCGGAAGCTTTTGTGGATGAAGTTATCAATGTGCGTATTCCAAATCCGTTTATGCCGGATACACCGCAGCGTATCGCAACAGATACCTCCCAGAAAGTGGGCATTCGCTATGGCGAAACGATCAAAGCCTATGTGGCTCAATATGGGCATGCGAAGAAGTTAAAAGCAATTCCACTTGCAATTGCAGGATGGTGCAGATATCTGCTTGGCATCGATGATAAGGGAGAAAAGTTTGAATTATCTTCTGATCCAATGCTTGCAGAATTAACAGCTGCCTTAAAAGATGTAAAATTTGGTGAGAAAGAATCCTATACAGGACAGTTAAAGAATATTTTATCCAATGAAAATATTTTCGGCATCGATCTTTACAAAGCCGGTATCGGAGAGAAAATTGAAGAATTATTTGTAAAAGAAATCGCAGGTCCGGGCGCAGTGCGCGAGACTTTGAAAGAAAATCTGACAGATTAAACAAATCAAAAACTAAGCCAATCTTCTAAGCTCGCAGTTTCCGAGCAGCTGATCCCAGAAATGCTCAAGAGGAATCTCTTCATACTGGCAGATCAGGCTGCAGTCTAAGGCTCCATGGGCAACGATCAGTACATTTTTTCCGGAAACAACTTCCGGCGTTAAAACATCGTGGATAAAAGAGCCGCTGCGGGCATACAGATGCTCAAGACTTTCCGCACCATCTACAGCATGATAATGGACAGGATCATGGAACAGCGTATATACCGGACATTCCGGTTTCTGTGTGACATGTTCTGTTCCTTCATACATGCCAAATCCCATCTCGCGGAGACGGTCGTCCGTCAGGATCGGCGTGCCGCTCCCTTCCAGAAAAATTTCAGCAGTCTCCTGCGCACGCTGTAAGGGAGAACAATAGCAGATATCAAATCGCAGATCCCCATACTTTTTCCGCGCGTCCCGCGCCATCTGGCGGCCTTCTTCATTCAAAGGAATATCTTCGCTTCCCTGCAGGCGGCGGTCTGCATTCCAGTCAGTTTTTCCGTGTCTCATGATATATAACATAATAAACAATGTCCTTTCTTCTTATAATATAGTAAAAATCGTAAACGCATTGCGGGCTCAATTCCCGGTGCGATTGAATTATATCCTATATTTTGTTAAAATGAAACCCTGATCAGAAAACAGCAGCGGTACAACGCAGGAAATTGCATGACAGCTATTAATTTTACAGGAAAACTACCGATATATGAGTTAGAAAAATAAGCGTTCCGGCATTCACAGAGATCCGGACCGCAACCATGGAAGAACACAAGCTTATGCACACGGAGGTGTAGAACAATGGCAATAGAGGCTATGAAAGGGGCAGGGATGTCCTACGCGGGAAGCTCATCCGCATCAGATGTAAAAGCAGAGAGTCAGGCAAAAGTGGAAACTGCATCCAACGCAGCAGCTTCTGATGATCTCATGAAGAAAACCATTCAGATCGACACGAAAGAGACTGACAAAAGCGGCAAAGACGGAAACCGGGACGACAGTCAGGCAAAGCAGACGATCTCCGAGAATTCCCAGATCAGGAAAGCAGTTGACGAGATCAATAAGAAGGCGCACAATTCCGAGGCAGTCTTCGGAATCCATGATGCAACCAACCGTGTCACCATCAAGATTGTTGACAAAGACACGAAGAAAGTCCTGAAAGAATATCCGCCAGAGAAAACCTTGGACATGATCGCAAAAGTCTGGGAGATGGCCGGATTATTAGTGGATAAGAAACTGTAGATCACTGTCCAGAAGACAGGAACAGCAATAGACAAGTGACAGATGCAAACAGAAAATGATATAAATAAGCTACAAAACTGAAAGGAGCAGGATTATGCCAATCAGAATCACAGGTCTGAACTCGGGATTAGATACCGAGTCCATTATCTCAGCGCTTGTATCTTCTTATAGTTACAAGACGAGCAAGTATAAAAAAGCACAGACAAAATTATCATGGAAGCAGGAGGCATGGAGTACCTTAAACTCTAAGGTGTACAGTTTCTACAACAATGTTGGTAAATTAAAGCTGTCATCTGCCTACAATATGCGTACGGCAAGCGTATCCGACAGCACAAAAGCGAAAGTGAGTGCAGCAAGTGGGGCGACCAACGGCGTACAGTCTCTGGAGGTCTTAGAGGTTGCCAAAAGTGATTATCTTACCGGCGGAAAGATTTCGATCAAAGACGCATCCGGTGCGGAAGATAAGACAAAAACCGTTTCATCGGCGTCCACTTTAAGCGAATTGGGATATACCGGAACCGGTACGATCGAAGTTACCAATAAAGAAACCGGAAAGACAACAAGCATCAGCGTGACCGGTGACACAAAGATCAGCGACTTTGTGAAATCCCTGTCAGATGCAGGTGTGAAAGCCAGCTTTGATGAGAAAAACGGCAGATTATTTGTAAGTTCAGCAAAGACCGGTACAGAAAACGGTTTTGAACTGAAATCAAAGAATGCAGACGGCGATAAGGCGTTGCTGGCATTGGGACTGGCCATGACATCTACCGTATCAAATACCGGCGCAAAAGTGAATGACGATAACAACTGGTCGGCGGCATCGGATGCGAAGATCAAACTGAATGGTGCAGAATACACTTCATCTACCAACGAGTTCGCTGTAAATGGTCTTTCTGTCACAGCACTTGCCAAGACGAGTGGAGAGATTTCTGTAACCGTAGCTACAGACAGTGAGGGAATCTATGAGCAGGTCAAGGATCTGCTCAGCCAGTACAACTCACTTATTAACGAGATGAACAAGTTATACAATGCAGATTCGGCAAAAGGATATGAGCCGCTGACAGATGATGAAAAGGATTCCATGAGTGATACGGAAGTGGAGAAATGGGAGGCAAAAGTCAAAGATTCCCTGCTCCGCAGAGATGATTCGTTAGAGAGCCTGATCTCGTCCATGACAACGGCGATGTCCAAGGGATATGAAGTCAATGGAAAGACATACTATCTTACTTCTTTTGGAATTTCAACACTTGGTTATATGAATTCTGCAAAGAATGAACAGTATGCATACCATATCAATGGGGATGAGGATGACAGCGCAACTTCCGGAAAGGAAGACAAACTGCTGGCAGCGATCAAAGAAGATCCGGATTCTGTGGCGGGATTCATGCAACAGCTTGCAACAGGATTATATGATTCTATTGATAAGAAAATGAAGACATCCACTTTAAGCAGTATATTTAAAGTATACAATGATAAGGAGATGGCTTCGGAATACAGCGATTATACAACCACGATCAAAAAGTGGGAGGATAAGCTGTCTGAACAGGAGGATTACTACTACAAGAAGTTCTCGGCGATGGAAACAGCGCTGGCAAAACTCAATTCACAGACATCTTCTTTATCCGGTCTGTTTGGATCATGATAACAGGACAATTAACCTGCGGCATTGCCGCAGGTTAAATCTGCATAAAGAAAAAAAGAAAACACATGGAGGTATTTTCACATGCTTAATCATAATGGCTATGCTGCGTATGCGAATAGCAAAATTATGACCGCATCACCTGCGGAACTGACACTTATGCTCTATGACGGAGCAATCAAATTCTGTAACATAGCAATTGCAGGGATTGAGGAAAACAATATCGAGAAAGCACATAACAACATCCGGAAAGTTGAGGATATCATCTCCGAGTTTCAGGCAACATTAAATCATAAATATGCAACAGCTGATGATTTTAATAATGTATATGTCTATTTGAAAGAACGCCTGATCGAGGCAAATATGAAAAAAGACAAAGAAATCCTGGAAGAAGTATTAAAACATCTCAGAACCATGCGCGATACATGGAAAGAAGTGATGAAACTGGCTGCCAGCCAGAGATAACCGGAAGGAGAAAGTAATACATCGTGACAGATAATTACATTGGAATCATGATCGAAAGCCTCCGGCGCAAAAAGGATGTCCTGACAGATATATTAAAACTTAGCGAGGAACAAAGTCTTCTGCTGGATGATCCTAATTTAGAACCGGACACATTTGAAAAAAACGTGAATCGGAAAGCGGCTCTGATCGACAAATTAGAGCAGCTTGACACGGGCTTCGAAAGTTTATATGACAAAGTAAAGGAAGAACTTGAGAGCAACAGAGACATCCATAAAGAGCAGATCAGGCAGATGCAGGAACTGATCAGGGCACTTACCGAATTGAATATGCAGATTCAGGCAACAGAAGCAAGAAATAAGGAAAAGGCAACAGCCAAGTTTGCTTATATCAGGCAGCAGGCAAAGGAAATCCGCAGTAGCCAGAAGATCGTCAAAGAATATTATAATAATATGATGCATAAGGCGTATAATGAGCCGCATTTTTTGGATAATAAGAAGTAGAAACTATACTGTCAAGTGTTTTTTTGAAAAAATATGAAAAACATCTTGAACTAAAAAGCTTACTTGTGCTAAAATATGTGCATCGATTTTGAAAACGAGGAAGGGCATATGAACAATAAGATAACACGATATAAGGTTTCTTATCACGGGTTAGATGCAGACAAATGGATTGAGAATTGCGACTTCCCGGTAAGAATGCAATATGCTACGAACAGTGGTTTTGTTAATGTAGCAGATTTATCACGAAGCAGTCAGAATATATTATCAAAGTTAAAGCATAAAAAACATAATAAATTTGTTAATATTGGAAAGATTGACTATTAAGGAGACTATAACAAAGAGCTGTTATGGTCTCTTTTTTTGGAGAGGTGAATAGAATGTCATTATTTTGCAGAGAAATCATGCTGTACAATGAATTTGTTCCAGCATTGGAACCAGAGAAACATAATTGGGAATACAGAGCATACGGACACTATGACGGAATTGGAATTGGAAAGAAAATTGAATTTCAAAATGGAAGTTCCTTTGAAAAAATATATACGAGCTGCGCAGAAAGCGACAGTGAGAATATGTCATATGCAACGCAGACCTTGCTTGGATTTTTTGAAAACGAGGAAAAGGAACATGAATTTTGGCAGACAGATAAACCATTTTTATACATTGTCTTGTTACAAGTTGTAGACAATGCATCTACGCCGTTTTATAAAGATATGTGCGATGGTAAGTTTTTAAAAAATCAATATAAAGAGATCGGATTAAATGAGAAACAGTGGGAAAGCATCATGGTCCAGCCATACTATTCACTTGACAATAGTGATTTCTTTCTGGCGGTAAAATGTGATTATACCTCCATAGGAACGAAATATATTAATTACTTACATCAAAAGAAAGAAGAAAATACTTTTCAGGTAAAAAACAGTTATAGTATTTTAGGAGTTCAGAGTGCTATGATTGAGAATGGACTTCCTGATGATATCAGCAATGAAAAAATAGATATGATAGAACTCCGAGCTATAGAAAAAGAAGGCGGGTCAATCGGACAGTTATATAAAAAGCTGAGAGAAGAATTTGAGGCTGATAAAAGCATCAAGGTAAGCCGGCTTTCATTGCTGGGAACAGAAGATGAAGCAATTGTCATCACAAATATTTCATGGAGAAAATTACTGCCATTATATAGTAAACACAATGGATTATTGAGCAACAGTTGTGCAAATTATACAAGTGCTATTTCTACGAAGGTTATGTTTCATATTAATGATAATAACGCTGCTGTTATAAAAAACATGGAAAATAACGGTGACGTGAATGAAACAAAAATATGTGGTAAGATGTGCAAATTAATCAATGAGATATACAAAGATTGCAATGACGTGCGAAAAATATCAGAAAAAAAGAATTTAATGATGCTTGTTAATTCTCTACGTAGATTTGAAAAAAAGAATCAGCTATTTGCGGATTATAATTTCTTTACATTATTTATGCCGTTGTATGTATTCTTACGGTTACTAAAAAAGGGCAACGATGGGAATACAATCTTCTACTATGAATTTATGAAAAGCATGAGATTGAGAACTCAGAATTTTACAAAATCAGACCGTGTGTTCTCACAAGTGGTAGATTTTAATATGAGATACTTTGATGTTCCAACGAAATTTATAACATTATATAGTGCTTATATTTACAGATTTAAAAAAATGCTGAATTTAAAAAATGCAAAAAACTATGAATTCTTGATTTGCCCAGGTGAAAATGGACAAATGGAAGTCAAGGAGATAATGCCAAGAGTTTCAAACGAGGAAAGATTGTTTTTGGTTGGAGTCCCAGAGAGCCAGATGTATGCCCCTAAGTTGATGTGCATTATGTTGGGGCACGAAATTGCACATTTTGTAGGAACCAGTATCAGGTGTAGGGAGAGCCGGGCAAAAAGTCTGACAAAAATGTGTGCAAGGATGATCGTATTATCCATGCAGGCATATTTGGCAAATGAAAGTGATGCGGATATTTTGTGGGAAAATACGGGGAAAGCATGGGAAAACTGCGAGCAAAAACTTGTACAGTGGCTGGATTTTTATATAACAAGAATCCAGGATGAAAATTATCTCAAAGAATATTACTATAGTAAAGAGTGCTACAATGAAAAAAATCTGAAATTTAATAAAGAATATTATTGTCATACAAATATGCTGAAAGACACACTTTCTATGTCTATTGCAGAATTTTTGCAGGAAAGAGGAAAGAACACATTTGGCTTTGCAATCCAGAATATGTATGCCAATAATACAGATGAAAAAATAAATAAGCAGCAGTATTTTGAACAAATGGGCGAAAAATTACAGGAATGTATTAACGATTTTGTGGCACCGGTAAAAAAAGGAAATGATATTTTAAATATGCATGGTGGAATAGATCAGTTTATTTATCTGGTGAAAGAATGCTATGCAGATATGATATGTATATTAGCACTTCATTTATCGTTGGCAGATTATTTGCAGGCGTTTATTAGCAACTTGGGAGAAATGGGAAAGCACGCGGATGAGATGGCGGATACAATGTTAATTGCAAGAATTGCAATTGTTATGTGCGTGGTTCGTTATCCAAGGGATAATGAATTGGAAAAATATTCAAATATAAATGAAAAAGAACAACAAATTATATGGGGCTGGGGTGATGATGAATTAGAGAAAATAGAGGAGGAATCAGAGTGCTGTGAACTGGAAGAACTGGCAACGGAATTTTCAGAACATTATATTGCAAACACATATAAAATGGATCTGAAAGCACTAATAAATAATGTGGTTGATATTATCTATGATCAGAAAATATTGAAGGAAATTATTCGGTATTTATTAAAGTGCCGGGCAGAATATTATAGGGAGATGCTACAGGTTCATAATAAGAAGAATATGGCTGAAATCATGCAATTCTATCGTACAGTTCAGATGGATGATACAGAAAAGATGTTTTCAGAAATAGGAAAAATAATATCCCAATATGAAAAAGATATAAGGGTGGAAATGGGAGAAATGTAAATGGAAGCAACTACAGAGAAAAACGAGTATAAGCTGAAAGATTTTTTGCTGGATGTTTTTGCAAAATACAAGATAAATATAAAGAAACAGGATTTTGACACGATTTTAATTCTGGAGGAAGATAATAAAGAATTCAGAGAGGGGAGAGATCTGGAAGAAAAAGAAGAAAGATATTATGCATCGTCTGATATTAAAAAACCGGATTTTCCGGATTTGAGACAGTTGCCTGCAAAAGAAAAATATGTATTTGAGAATGAAAATACAATGTGGATCATATTTGGAAAAAAAGATATAAAACCAACAGATGAATGTAGTACGTCATTGTATCAGATGTTTCTTGGAGTACTTATAAGGAATCAGGATGCCTTAAGATATACATTTTTGTTTGAATATATCTTGGGAGAACTAGTAAGAAATATTACAGACACGGCACAGGCACTGCTTCAGGAAGAAGATTTTTTAAAAACATTTAATGAAAAAAGAATGTTAATGCAAGAATATGCTGACTGGATTATAAATCAGTATGAATTGCCAGAACTTAGAATATTGAATGAACTGTCTGCTACAAAATATGAGAGAAGAGAATGCAATGCCCGTGTCTATTTTCAGCAGAAAGAGAAACAGACTATTGAACGATTCGGAATACAGGGACAAAATAATAGGCTGATTAAAGCAGGAAATTTAAGAATGGTTAGAAAACTGCTGGAAATTTCAAATGAAAATGGAATTGATATTTTGGCAGAAAAAATAAATACTCCGGATGGGAAAACCGCGTATGCAGTACAGGCATTATTAAATGCAACGGATGATTCAGACGACGTGGAACAAATATATATTAAATTCAAAGGATATATGCATTGGAGCTTGACTATTGGTAAAAGGGAGGTATTGATATATTATCATGGAGAATACCAGTTAGGTTATGCCAAGGAAGGTGAAAACTATTTAGAGGATATCATAAAATTACAAAAAGATAACAAGCTGGAACAAGTTGATATACAGATGTTAAAAGATATTGTGGAAGTGTTAAAAGAACAAAGACATGGAACGTCTGTTATTTTTATGGAAAGAGATGAAGCGGAACAAGAGGTAAAACGTCTATGTGACATGAACAGAGCAATACCCGTCGAATCAAATTTGAAATATAATAAAACTGAAGAAGGAGAGAATGGATGGCATAAAGCAGCATTTCTTGGAATCTCTAATATGGATGGGGCATTGATTCTGGATTTTGGCGGAAATTGCAAAGCAATAAGCTGTATAGTAGATGGAAAAGCAGTGATTCCGGGAAGAGTGGAACGTGGAGCCAGACTGAATTCCATTGAAAATTATGTTGGCTCTAAGAAAAAAGGAATCTGTATTGGGATTGTTATTTCTGAAGATGGAATGGTTAACATTTTACATAATAAAAATCCTAAATATGGAGAATTCCAAAAGAAAAATAAAAAAAGGGGTTAAGTATCTTTCACTTATGCCGATATACAATGCAAGTAAGCAAAGAATGCTACTTCGTGAAATCCGAAATGAAGCGTACGGTCAGAGTAGGAACGTTCACAAATAAAACAAATCTACTTCAGCATGGATGCTGAAGCCCAATTCAAGGAGGAAAAATATTATGGCAATGGTAGTACAGCACAATCTTACAGCGATGAACGCTAATCGTCAGTTAGGAATCACAACAGGAGCTCAGGCAAAATCTTCAGAGAAATTATCTTCTGGTTACAGAATTAACCGCGCAGGTGATGATGCAGCTGGTTTAAAAATTTCTGAGAAAATGAGAAGCCAGGTTCGTGGTCTTAACAAAGCTTCTTCTAATGCACAGGATGGAGTATCTTTAATTCAGACAGCTGAAGGCGCTTTAAATGAAGCACATTCTATTTTACAGAGAATGAATGAGTTATCCGTTCAGGGTGCTAATGATACAAACCAGTCTATCGATCGTGATGCAATTAACCAAGAGTTAGATGCATTAACAAAAGAACTTGATAGAATTTCCGAAACAACACAGTTTAATAAACAGAATCTGTTAGATGGAACATTTGCAGACAAAAAGCTTCAGGTTGGTGCAAATACAAATCAGAATATTGCAATATCTATTGATAACATGAATGCTGCATCTTTAGGATTGACAAATATTTCGTATACTACAAAAGAAACTGGTACAGTGCCTACAAAGGTTACATATCAGGGAATGTCATATACTTACGATGCAACTAAAACACAGGCAAGTAATAAATTACTGGCTGCGTCTGCATTTAAAAAACAGATTTCAACCAATGTTATTGGTACAGATTTTGCAAAACAGTATGACAGTGAGACAGGTAGCGTTTATTATAATACAAAGGACATTAATGGAAATGATGTCAGAAAAGAAACTGCTGCTTCAGCTGCAAAATTATTAGCAAGTTATGACAAAAAAGTTGCTTCTAATTCTATTAAAGATGGATTTAAGAATTATGTAACAGTAAGTACAGATGTTGCTACAACAGATAAAGATGTTCAGGTTGGACGTCCAAGTGTAGCAGATTATAATGCAGCAAATGCAACATTGTCTGCTGTACAGAATGCTATTAACAAAGTGTCAACACAGCGTTCTGCACTTGGTGCTTTACAGAATAGATTGGAACATACAATCGCAAACTTAGATAATGTATCTGAAAATACACAGTCAGCAGAGTCTCGTATTCGCGATACAGATATGGCGTCTGAGATGGTTGAGTACAGCAAGAATAATATTCTTGCACAGGCTGGACAGTCTATGCTTGCACAGGCAAATCAGTCTACTCAGGGTGTATTATCACTTTTACAGTAGTATTACAAAAAATTAACAGAGATATGTGGCAAAAGAAGCCGGCTCCATGTGGGCTGGCTTTCTTTGTATCTATTAAAAGTTTTTAGCGACTATTGTAAGGAGGCTTATATGTCAAATGATATAGACAAGGTAATGGAGTTGTATAAAGAGGTTAATGAGTTATGTTATCAACAAATAAAAAAAAGAAACAATTCGTATATTAGCAAAGTAAAACAGATGGTGCCCAAAATAGATGGATTTGCTAGCTTTATATTTAAAAGGGAAAATATTATTGTGGATGATGAAACATATGTTATGCTAACAAATGAATTGTCTGCTATATTAAAAGATATTGTAAATGCAATACAGAACGAAGATGAGGTTCTTATGTTAGATTCCCTATTAAATGGATTAAAAAAAATGTTAGAGCTGTTTCTTCCAGAGGAAGGAGAAACAACTGTATGAAAAAGACAATTTTCGAAAGAAATCTGGAAGCTTGGGAACAGCGTTTTCCTGAGAACTCAGTTGAAATAAATAAAAAATGGAATGAATATCAAAATAAGAAAAATAAGGAGTTACAAATATTACCACAAGTATCAGGCGATGAAAGTATAATACTTAAGGTATGCCAAAAAGGAAGAGAATTATTTCTAGGAGGTAAACGCGGCAACAAAGCGCTGATAGACTTATGGCTAGAGGGTTTGGAAGAAATACAGCCATTTACTTTTTTTTATATTGTAGGATTGGGAAATCCCGAATATATAAAAGCATTAGATGAAAAATATGATAAGAATGTTCAAATTCTGATTTATGAGCCATGCATAGATATTTTCTATAATGTTTTAGAAAATATAGATATAAGCACTATTTTAAAATCAGAAAGAACTATTTTGTTCTTTGTTGATGGAATAAATGATAAACTAATAAATTATTCGCTAGGACAATTGATTACAGCTGAAAACTTTAGTTATATTAAGACTTTTATATTACCTAATTATGAAAAACTTTTTACAACAAAGACCTTGAATTTTGTAAAAATGGTTCGTAGAAAATGTGATACGGAAAAAGTGGGAATTAATACATCTATTAGATTTGCAAATGTTAATGCAGAAAATATTTTGTGTAATGCAAAGTATGTAATTAAAGGGTATAAAACAAGACAGTTTGTCGACGTTATACCAAGGAATATTCCTGCAATTATTGTGGCAGCTGGACCATCATTAAATAAAAATATTTTGGAATTAAAAAAGGCTAAAGGTCGAGCTTTTATTATTGCAGTAGACACTGCCATAAAACCATTATTAAATGCTGGAATAATTCCAGATATGTATGCAGTAGTGGATGGGAAAAAACCATTACATTTAGTGCAAATTGATGGAGCAGAGAAAATACCGCTTCTTACATCGGTATCTGCATCACATGCATTATTGGAGTATCATAAAGGAATGAAAGTTTTTTATAATGAGGGATATCCTATCATAAATAAAATGTTTGAAATAAATGGAAAATCATTTGAAACAGTTCCATGCGGTGGATCTGTTGCAACATCTGCGTTTGCGTTTGCTTATATGATAGGATTAAATAGAATTATATTAGTTGGGCAAGATTTGGCATTGACAGGAAATAAGACACATGCGGATGGGACTTTTGAAGAAAAAGCAAATGAGATTGATACGTCAGATGCTATTATGGTTGAAGGTAACGAAGAAAAGTTGGTGCCTACAAGAAGTGATTTTAAAATTTATTTAGATTGGTATAATTATTTTATAAAAGGATGTTTAGATGCAGGTGTTGATTTGCATGTAATAAATGCTACCGAAGGTGGTGCAAAAATTGATAATACAAAAATAATGAGATTAAAAGATGCCATTACTCAGGAATGTACAAAAGAAGTAAACATACAGGAGTGTATGAAAAAGATGTCAACTGTTTTTGATATGACGGAGCAGGAACGAGCTAGTCAATATCTAAAAAAAATACCAGAAGGATTGCATTCTATAAAGACAACCGCTAATGAATTAGAAAAAACATATAAAAAACTGCAAAAGATAACTACGGCAGGAAATATGGATTTAAGAGCTTACCAAAAGGTATTATGTAGAATAAAAAAACTTACGAAACAGGTAGAAAAGAATAAAGAGTGTTATGAGTTGATTTCTGATTCATTGAAGGTTGCAGATTATATTTTAAAGAGTGAACAGCATTTAAAAGTAAATTCATACGAGGAGGAAGGAAAAGAAATTGCAAGACAGGGATTACTTTATACACAATTATTAAAACAATGTGCAGGATTACTTGAGGATTTGGCAGAAGAGCAATTAAAAATTTAGTGGGTATGTGAAAGGATAATATAAATAATGGGAAAAATAATTATAGGATATGGGGCTTCGCAATATGATGTGTTACTATATTTTACAAAAGAAATGGCAAAAGGGTTTGAAAAAAGGGCAAAAGAAGTAATATTGGTAGATTTAAATAATGATTATCAAGTTGATTTGATAAGAAAAATTCCGGTAAGCAATATAGAGTTTGTTTTCAGCTTTAATATACCAATATTTTCGATTATACAGGAATGGGTAGGAACTAATATTGTAGAGGTGACATTTTATGTAGATCATCCAATGTATCATCATGAACGACAGACAGGTTCTTTATGTAGAAATGCAATACATGTTTTCGTAGATGAATTTTGGCGTGAGTATGCTGATAAATATTATCGCAATTGTGGAAAAAATATAATGTTACCGCATGGTGCAAGTGTAGTTCCTAATAACATAGATTATTTTAAACGAAAATATGATGTGGTTTTATTAGGGGGATATAAAGATCCAAAAGTTATATTGAGTCAAATTATAGCTAAAAGAGGAACAATTTATAAAAATATATCAGTGGATATAATTAATTCATTTTTATGTACAGAAACATGTTCATTAGAAAAAATTGTGGGACAAGTATTTGAAAAATATGATTGGCAATTAGATACAAAGGATATTTCTGAGTTTATGGCAGAATTTCAACTTGAAGATGAATTTATTAGAATGTATTGTCGAGATGCAGTTATTCGTGAATTATTAAAAAATAAAATTTCAATTTCTGTATTTGGAAAGGGGTGGGAGAATTTTGAGTGCCAGAATACGGAATATTTAGATATAAATAGTGCAGTTAATTATGATACTGCTCTAAATATTATGGCTAATACAAAAATTTTGGTAAATATTACACCTACATTGAATGCTGGTGCCCATGAGCGTATTTTCTCGTCAATGGCAAATGGTGCAATTTGCTTTACTAATAAAAGCCTATATCTTATGGACAATAATCTTGATCAAGAATGTGTAATGTACTCGTTGTGCGAATTAAATACATTATCAGACATGATAAAGCTTATATTAGCAAATCCAGATAAAGCAACAGTAATTTCAGAACATGCGAAAAAGGTCGTACAGAATAACTATACATGGGAAAACTTAGCACAACAAATTTTAGATGTTGTGGAAGAATATCGTAAAGAAAATTTAAAAAAACTTAAAGCAAACAACCAATTTGATGAACACTTTGTAGCATTAGATAATTATATAACTGGTAATGATGTGGAGACTATATATACATATATGAAGAGATGTATTATGTCTCATGAGAATGATAGAACAGGTTATTTTAAAGCAATGATGTCAAGTTTTAATCGATATAAGTATTGGGGAACATTAGAGCCTAGTCAGGACGATTATAATCTTCTTGAATTACGTGCAAAAGAAATAAAAGAACATTGGAATGATTTTAGATGGATATACAACAGTCTGCAAGATTGGCAATCTAAAGATATATTAATGAAAATATTGGAAAATTGGCTAACATATTCCCCTTATTATTTAAATAGTATTCATGATAATACTTATGAAGAATATTTTGATTTAGACATCATTTCATGTTCAGAAGATGAAGTATTTGTTGATTTGGGCAGTTATATAGGAGATACGATTTTATCATATATAAGCAATATGCATCATTATGCACAAATATATACATATGAGGCATCGGTAGATAATATGTATCAAGTTAAAGAGAATACAAAAAGTTATTCAAATATAACATATCGACAATGTGCAGTAGGAAATTATAATGGACTGGCATATCTAGATATTAATGACGATAAGTCTGCAAATTGCATCAGCACAAATGGTGGAAATGCCGTAAATATCGTTACGTTGGATAGTGATATAAAAGAAAAGATAACATTTCTAAAAATGGATATTGAAGGAAGTGAAACAAATGCTATTGAAGGGGCAAAGCGACATATAAGAGAGGAGCATCCCAAATTAGCCATTGCTTGTTATCACAACAATCATGATATATGGAGACTTGCAAAGCAAATTTATGAAATTGAACCGGGTTATAGGTTTTATTTGAGATATTACGGAGGTGCGTTGTATCCATCTGAATATGTTTTGTATGGAATTTGCGAAATTGAATAATTTATAGACAATTTGATTTTGTCGATAAATGAATAGGATATATTAAAATGAAAAATTATAAGGGATAAGAAATTGGTGGGATTAAGAAACTGAAGAATTTAGAGTTTGGAACCGGCAAAAAAGATGTGCATGGTCAACAGGAAGTTGATTGGGTTAAATTTAAAGAGGCATGTGTTGATTGTCATGGCTTTGATAAAAGAAACTTAGAGGCAAACGGGGAGCATATAATAAGGGTAATACTTCCATGTGGGAGCATATTAATTAGATATGGAAGTGAGATAGGACATTATACGGCACCTAAGGGAACAGATTATGATAAGTTAGCACTACCATATAAACAAGAGACAATAGAATACAATGAATATCAGGTAACTCATTCAGAGGGAATAAATGTTTGTGAAGTTTATAAGGGGAGAGTGGCACCGGCATTTGATAGTGAAGGTGGAGCAATACAATATTATCATCCAATTACAATTCGAGAATCTGTTAGAAAGGGAATATAAAAAAGAATTGATTTATGAAAAAAATATATATGTTGTCAATACAAAATTAAAACCCAATAAATATTATATGGATAAATTAGAAAATTGCTTGAAGAAAAGTAGAATACCAGAGCAGTATCACTCTATTGGACAATATGCAGAAGAAGCGGTATGTATAGAACGCAAGGGAAGGAATTGGATATTGTACGAGGGTGAAAAAGGGAAAAAACATAATGTAAAACAGTATAACAATTGGCACAAGGCATATAGTGATTTTTTTCTCGAATTGCAGAAAGTGATGGTCAGGAGCAAGAGCTGTGTCGTATGATGAAATCAAATAGAAGAATGCATGCTGTGGGTCTACCATCAAAGGAAATAAGATTAATGGTAGATTGTATTGTGAAAGATAAGCCAATAATTATGAAGCAAAATGATAAAAAGAGTATAAAAAAGGTATGTTATAAAAATTTATTAAAATAAAAGCAATATTTTATATTGGTAGAATATATACTTGATAGTTGGTAAATATATAAGAAAATAGTATTAAACTTGGGGAAATATGATGAATGAAAAGTATAATAATCGCTGAAGCAGGTGTGAACCACAATGGCAGTGTTAAATTGGCAAAGCAAATGATTGATGAAGCAGCAAAAGCAGGAGCAGACTATATCAAATTTCAGACATTTAAACCGGAAAAGCTGGTTTCCAAATATGCGCAGAAAGCAGATTATCAGAAGAAAACGACAGGCAATAATGAATCACAGTTACAGATGTTGGAAAAACTGGCATTGTCATATGATGATTTTGTGGAATTGAAAAAGTATTGTGAGCAGATTGGGATTGGTTTTCTGTCCACACCGTTTGACGAGGACAGTATCCGGTTTCTTGACAGTCTGGACATGGATTTCTGGAAGATACCTTCCGGTGAGATTACAAATTATCCATATCTGGTTCAGATTGCGCAGACAGGCAGGGATATAGTGCTTTCCACCGGGATGTGTGAAATGGATGAGATAGCGGATGCAATTAAAGTATTGGAGGAGAATGGAGCAGGGAATATTTCGCTGCTCCATTGTAATACAGAATACCCGACACCATATGAGGATGTGAATCTGCTGGCAATGAAGCAGATGCGTACAGCCTTTAAAAAGCAGGTGGGATATTCGGATCATACAGTCGGGATTGAAGTGCCGATCGCAGCCGTGGCATTAGGTGCTGAAATTATTGAAAAGCATTTTACGTTAGATAAGAATATGGATGGTCCTGATCACAAAGCAAGCCTTGAACCATTGGAATTATCTCAGATGATATGCTCTATCCGACATATTGAAAAAAGTCTGGGGGATGGTAATAAGAAAAGAACCGCATCGGAGCAACATAATATAGCAGCATCGAGGAAGAGCATTGTTGCCAAATGTGCGATTTCTAAGGGAGATATTTTTACAGAGGCAAATCTTACGGTTAAAAGACCGGGAAATGGGATAAGTCCGATGAGGTGGAAAGAACTGATTGGAACAAGGGCAGAGAGGGATTATCTGGAAGATGAACTTATATGATAAACTCCGGAAAAAGCGTAAATGTTGCATTATATCTCGCTATGAGTATGACTATTTTGTTGCATGAAATTATAAAATATGTTATTAATAACAATATAGAGACCGAAATAAAGTAAATATGTCATGAATGACATAATAATGAATAAATCTGCTGAAATATGTCATTCCTAACAAGTCTGGAGGGTGTTGTTATGAATAACGAAGATATGAAATCTATATTTGACCAGATAAATAATTTAAAAAAACCTGTTACAGAATCCAAAGAAACAAATGCTGAGTATGAAAAGGATACTTTTCGAGAAGTTTTAAATGGAATATCAGAGGAAATTCAAAGAGTATTGGATGAAAATGATTTCACACAGGAGGATTTATGTCGGATAACAAATATGTCACAGTCCAATATTAGTAAAATACAAAACGGAAAGGTTGTTCCAAGGATAGAAACACTACAAAAGATTGCGAATGCTACACACACAAGACTTGTAATAAGTTTTGAAAGCATGGAAGGAGAGGATTAAAAATGGCAAATATAACGTCCATTGAGATTAATCAATTCAGGGGAATTAAGCAATTAACAGTTTCTGATTTTTCAAATATCAATCTTATTGTAGGCGATAATAACAGTGGAAAAACAACATTTTTGGAGGCAATTCAGTTATTGTTTGCGAAAGCTCAACTCAGCTCTGTTAAAAATATAATAAGGCAGAGAACAGTACTTAATATTCATGATAATAGTTTTTATACTTCTTTTATTAAAATGTTCAATGTGGGGCAAAATGAGGATTTGCTAGATCTCGATATTTATGCAGAAAGTAATAACGGTTCGATTGAATTTGAAATGACTGGACGTGAGAAAAACATTTCTGGAGAAGAAGCACTTCAAATTTCAACGATGTCTTCACGTCAAAAAACGTATTATAGAAAATCAACAACTTTTATCCCCGAAACGGTCAAACTGTTTACAGGTAGTATTATTAGTCAAAATGGTAAAAAAACAATAGAGAAAAATGTTCGTTTCACGTCTTTAGACAATACAATGGTAGGTCCTGTAACTAAGAGGGAAGTTCAATATATATCTTCATTTGGTCATTTGAGATATGACTTATTGCAGAATATCGTAGATAATCCGGAATATAAGAAATTAGCTATCAGCATTCTGAAGAAGTTTGATGAATCTATAGTGGATATTTGTTATACCAAGGCGGATGATGAATCCTTTGTGGAATCCATTATAACAGAAAATGGCGTAAACATGCCGTTCTCCGTTTATGGTGACGGAATTAAGAAAATATTATATATTTTGAATAAACTATTTGATGCAACAGATTCAATTTTGTTGATAGACGAAATTGAGACAGGTTTGCACAAGAAATATTATGATAAATTATTTCCGGTAGTATTTGAGCTGGCTAAAAAACTGAATGTACAATTATTTATTGCGACACATAGTATGGAAGCAATTGATGCAATACTGGAGTATGGTAAATATGAAAATGATACCAACAGTAAGGATCCGATTAAAGTTATTACATTAAAGAAAATCGATTCAAACGATGGAAAGGGAAGTAATATAGCTGCTCGAAATGTTACGGGTAAGTATGTGTATGAAAACCGCAAGGCATTTGAATTTGAGGTGCGCTTATGATGACGGAATTAATGCTTGTTGAGGGTGTATCGGATGTACAGTTGATTAGCTATTATTTACAAAATGTGTATGGCTGGAGACATGAAAAGAATAATAATCTTGGAATACATTCACTGGATGAACATGATCACATAGAAAGTCTTTCAAAAGAAGGAAAGCAACTTGTTTTGTGCGGTGTTGGAGGAAATGGAAGATTTGCACATTTCGTAGAAAGGCACCGCATCAATAGTATGATAATTGAACATGAGATATCCTCAATAATGGTTGTGACAGACCGGGATGAGGATTCAATTCCCAAAATTGGAAGAACGATAAACAGTTTGTTCGAGAACGTATCATACAGAGCAGGAGTGTGGATTTGTAACGATGTTGTAGATTCGTTTGGACAACAAAAGCAGGTAGATACATATCTTTTAATTGTTCCAGCGGATAAAAAGGGAGCATTAGAAAATGTAATAATAGATGCATTGAAAGATATTCCGGAAGAAAAAGAGTTGGTAGAAGAAGTAATTCAGTTTGTTGATTCATTAAAAGCAAGGTTAGTGCCTGAATTAAATCAAATTAATAAAGCTAATAAGGCTGCAGTTGGAACTTTTTTTAGTGTTCGAAATCCGAAAGATGCAATGAGATCTTTTGGAACTTTTATTTCTAAAATAGACTGGTCAAAATCTGAATCTTTAAAAAATTTATTTTTTCCATTCATGTATTTAGGAGAGGAGAAAGAATAGCATTTTATATTTTATACTGAAAGCATAGCAAAAGATGTAAGGAGAACCGTATGAAACGAATTGGGATAATGACAGGAACAAGAGCAGAATATGGATTGTTAAAGTCTTTGATGCAGGAGATTAATAAAGATAATGATTTGGAATTATACTTGATTGTGTCAGGGATGCATCTGTCACCAGAGTTTGGAATGACTTATAAGGAAATCGAGGAAGACGGTTTTGAAATAAATGCAAAAGTAGAGATGCTGTTAAGTTCCGATAGCCCGGCAGGAATTAGTAAATCGATTGGTTTGGGTGTAATTGGATTTGCAGATGAATTTCAAAGAGCAGATTTGGATATGCTGATTTTGCTTGGAGACAGATATGAGGCACTGTCAGCGGCAATCAGTGCAATGGTCATGAGAATACCGATTGCACATCTTCACGGAGGAGAGTTGACAGAGGGAGCCATTGATGAAGGAATACGTCATTCCATTACAAAAATGAGTTATTTGCATTTTACAAGTACAGAACAATATCGGAACAGAGTGATCCAATTAGGCGAAAATCCGGAAAGAGTATTCTATGTGGGAGCACTTGGAGTAGAAAATATAAAAAAAATTAACTTGATGACAAAAGAAGAACTGGAGAGATCGATTCATTTTGAAATTGATGAAAATACAGTGATTGTGACTTATCACCCGGTAACATTGGAAAATAATACGGTTGAGGAACAGTTCTTAAATCTCTTAGAGGTATTGGACAGAAATCCTAAGATAAGAATGATATTTACAAAAGCAAATGCGGATACAAATGGCAGAATTGTCAATGAGTTGATAGATAAATATGCAGCCCAAAATAGTGAAAGAGCCTGTGCGATTATGTCATTGGGACAGAAAAGATATTTAAGTGCATTAAAGTATTGCAGAATAGTTATAGGTAATTCTTCGAGTGGAATTATTGAGGCACCTTCCTTTGGCAAACCGATTATTAATATAGGAGACCGGCAGAAAGGAAGAATATGTGCAGACAGTGTGATTAATTGTGGATATACACAGCAGGAAATTCAGCGGGCTATGGAAACTGCACTGACAGAGGAGTTTGAAAATAAAGCCAGAAACTGTAGAAATCCATATGAAAAAGAAAATACAGCAGCAAATATTATAAGTGTTATAAAGGATTATTTGTTGAATGATAAAATTAAATTGAAAAAAGGATTTTATGATATAAAATGAGAAATATAGCGATTATTCCGGCACGAAGTGGCTCAAAGGGATTGAAAGACAAAAATATCAAAGAATTAAATGGAAAACCACTAATGGCATATACAATTGAGGCTGCATTAGAATCAGGGGTATTTGATTGTGTACATGTGTCGACAGACAGTGAGAAATATGCTGAAATAGGAAGGCAGTTCGGGGCAGATGTTCCTTTTCTGAGGGATGCGGAACTGGCTGGAGACAAGAGCAGTACCTGGGATGCGTTACGTTATGTGGTACAGGAGTACCGGAAACGAGGAAAAGAATTTGAACTGGTAACTCTGTTACAGCCAACTTCTCCGATGAGAAACGCACGGAATATCAGGGAAGCATATGAGGTATTTGAACAGAAATCTGCGGATGCGGTCATTAGTATTTGCGAATTAGAACATTCCATTCAGATATGCAACAAATTAGGCGAAAATGACTCAATGTATAATTTTATTGACAGCAATAAAGTTGGAGCCAGACAATTGTCGGATACTTATTATCGATTGAATGGAGCAATTTATATTCAGAAAACAGAGCTGCTGATGAATAAGCAGAATTTTTATAACGAAAAATCTTATGCCTATATTATGGATCAGAGACATTCTGTTGATATTGACAATGAACTTGATTTCTTATTTGTCGAGACGTTAATGAAAGACAATAAAGATTAATTTTTGCAGTCGATCATCCGATATATAGACTGTAACCTATCATGGAGCGATAGGAAAAGAACATGGAGGTTCGTCTATGAAAACAGAACAGTTGATAACATTTCTGATTTCCCCGGAGCAGACAATCGTAGAAGCAATGCAGAAGATAGATGCGAATGCGAAGGGGATTCTTTTTATTACCAATACAGATAGAAAATTAATAGGGGCAATCACCGATGGAGATATCCGCCGCTGGCTGATTAAGACAGGAAGTCTGCAGGAACAGATAAGCCGCCTTATGAACCGTAATCCTAAGTCCGTGTATCGAAGGGAAGTGGCATCTGCGCAGGATGTGATGAGACGATATTCGATCACGGCATTGCCTGTGCTCAATTCAAAGGGAATCGTGATTGACATTCTTTTTGAACAGGAGCAGAAAACCGAGGTGAGGGAAGGAAGTCTCTCTTTAGATAAAGTGCCGGTAGTCATTATGGCAGGAGGAAAAGGAACCAGGTTATATCCTTATACCAAGATTTTGCCCAAACCGCTGATTCCGATTGGGGATATTCCGATTATGGAACGGATTATTGATAAATTTAGGGATGTTGGCGTGACGGATTTTTATGCGACTGTGAATTACCGCAAGAATATGATCAAATCTTATTTCACTGATACGGCAAAAGATTATGAAATAAAGTATGTAGAAGAAAACCAGCCATTAGGAACAGCAGGAAGCCTGCGGCTGATAGAGGAAGATTTTGAACAGCCTTTTATCGTGACGAATTGTGATATACTGATCCACGCAGATTACGAAGATGTCTACCGGTATCACAGGGAAAGCGGCAATGAACTGACAATCGTTTCTGCACTAAAGAATATTGTAGTACCCTATGGTGTGATCCATTCCAGTGAAAATGGTGCAGTGCAGTCTATGGAGGAAAAACCGAAGCTGTCCTATTTTGTAAATACTGGTATGTATATACTGAATCCGGAATTAAAGAAGGAAATTCCAGAAGATACCTTTTATCATATGACGGATCTGACAGATAAGTTGTTGAAGGAAAACCGGAAGGTCGGCATGTATCCGATTAGTGAGGATTCATTTCTGGATATGGGTGAGTTTGAAGAGATGCACCGTATGGAGAAAAAATTGGATTTGAAGTCAGAGTAGGCAGAGTAAATTACAAGAAATAATAGGTTTACATAATAAATTGAAATTGATAATAGTATTATAAATAATTAGACGAAAGAACGAGGAATATAGAATGAAGAAAGTACTTGTAACAGGAGCAGATGGATTTATTGGAAGTCATCTGACAGAAAGCTTATTAGAAAAAGGTTATGATGTAAAAGCCTTTACCTATTATAATTCTTTTAATACATGGGGATGGTTAGATACATTACCAAAGGAAAAATTGGATCAGATCGAGGTGTTTAGTGGAGATGTCAGAGATCCGAATGGAGTGAGAGAGGCAATGAAAGGTGTCGATCAGGTTTTTCATCTGGCGGCACTGATTGCTATTCCATTTAGTTATCACTCACCGGATTCCTATGTTGATACAAATATCAAGGGAACTTTAAATGTTTTACAGGCAGCTAGGGACTTGGGAACAGAGAAAATTATGGTGACATCCACATCGGAAGTATATGGAACAGCACAGTATGTTCCGATTGATGAGAAGCATCCATTCCAGGGGCAGTCGCCGTATTCCGCAACGAAAATTGGGGCAGATCGTCTGGCAGAGAGCTTTTACCGCAGCTTCAATCTTCCGGTTGCAATTGTCCGGCCGTTTAATACGTTTGGACCAAGACAATCGGCAAGAGCGGTCATCCCGACGATCATTACACAGCTTTTGGCAGGTAAAGAAGAGATCAAACTTGGTTCTTTGACACCAACGAGAGATTTTAATTATGTGAAAGATACAGCAGCAGGATTTATAGCAATCGCAGAGTCTGATAAAACCATCGGACAGGAGATTAATATAGCGACACAGCGTGAGATTTCCATTGGAGATCTGGCGAAAGAAATTATTGCACAGATTAACCCGGATGCAAAAATTGTATGTGATGAGCAGCGGCTACGTCCGGAAAAGAGTGAGGTAAATCGTCTGCTTGGAGCAAATGCGAAGATAAAAGAACTGACAGACTGGAAGCAGCAATACACCTTTGAACAGGGGATTGCAGAGACGATCGCATGGATCAGACAGAATATGGCTGCATATAAAACAGATATTTATAATGTATAGAAGCATACATGATGTAAACTGAATCTGTGTGCAAGATTGACAGAGTTATTGTTTTAACAAAGGAAAGAAGGAAGAAGAAAGTGAGTCGATTTATCCCATTGTCAATTCCGAATTTTGAGGGAAATGAGAGAAAATACGTAGATGATGCAATAGATCAGGGCTGGGTATCTACAGGCGGAGCCTATATTACAAAACTAGAAGAACAGATGGCAGGATTTCTTCATGTAGAGAAAGTAGCTGCCTGCCAGAGTGGCACATCTGCATTACATTTGTCGTTATTGGAATGTAATGTACAGCCGGGAGATATGGTGATCGTGCCGACATTGACTTTTATTGCAGCAGTGAATCCGGTACATTATCAGTTTGCAGAGCCTGTATTTATGGATTGTGATGACAGCTTATGCATGGATCCGGTCAAGCTGCGGAAGTTTTGTGAAAAAGAGTGCCATGTAGAACAAAAACAATTAATTCACACGGCTTCTGGCAAGAAAATAAAAGCGGTTATTGTAGTGCATGTGTTTGGAAATCTGGCAGATATGGAAAGCATTATGGATATAGCGGAAGAGTATCATTTGAAGGTGATAGAAGATGCCACAGAGGCATTGGGTTCCCATTACACGGAAGGACGTTTTGCCGGAAAGTATGCGGGAACGATCGGAGATTTTGGAGCATACTCGTTTAATGGGAATAAGATCATTACAACCGGTGGTGGCGGTGCAGTGACAGCAAAAGATGCAAAAACAGTTGCACATATGCAGTATATTTCCACACAGGCAAAGGATGATCCGCATTATTATATTCATAATGAAGTTGGATATAATTATCGCATGACCAATTTACAGGCAGCGCTTGGTGTGGCGCAGACGGAAGAACTGCCTGAGTTTATAAAGAGAAAACACAGTAATTATGAGTTGTACCAAAAACTATTCGATGGATTTGAACTCGGAAAATTACTTGGCTTTCGAGAAGGAACATATTCAAATCAGTGGTTTTATTCACTTGAGATTCCAATGGAAAGAGTGAATGGTTCTTTAAGGGATATCATCACAAAGCTGCAGGAAAGAGGTGTACAGACAAGGGCAATCTGGGGATTGATCCATGAACAGCTGCCGTATCAGAATGCGATAACATATGAGATGGAGAAAGCACCTTATTATAGTAAATGCATCTTGAATTTCCCAAGCAGCACACAGATCACAGAAGACGATATAGTTTATGTTGTGGAACAGATCAAGAATGTATTGATGTTATAAGGGATGGTAAAATGCAGGATATTATTTTAGTTGGCTCCGGTGGCTGTATGAGGGAAATTGTGTGGCAGATGCAGGAACAGAATAAATCAGCAGAAAATTGGAATATATTAGGATATGTTGATAGAATGCCGCCGGAAGAACACAGCAGCGTTACAGTTGGAAATGAAACCCTAGAATATATTGGGAATGATGATTATTTGCTGGCAAGAACAGAATTGACAAACGTGGCAGTTTGTGTGGGAGAGCCAAAGCTTCGAAAAAAAATTGTAGAGAAATTGAAAAATAATAAAAATATTATTTTCCCGAACATAATACTTGGTGATACAAGAATTTGTGAGGATGTGCAGATGGGGAAAGGCTGCATTATCAGTATGGATGCAAGAATCTCAACCAATGTAACGCTTGGGAGTTTTGTTTTTATGAATACCGGAAGCAAAGTATGCCATGACGGAAAGTTAGGCAATTATGTAACATTAAGTCCGGATGTCACATTAGCAGGAAATGTGGTAGTCGGCGACAATACAGAAATTGGTATGGGTGCAAATGTGATACAGGGTATTACGATTGGAACGAATACTGTGATTGGTGCAGGATCGGTAGTCGTGAGAGATGTGGAAGATCATTGTAAGGCAGCCGGAGTACCAGCGAAAGCCTTTAGATAATAATAAGTCTAAAGGCTTTTAAAAGTTTTAAGAGAACTATTTCATTTGCGAATAAGATGGGTTATACTACTATAAACGATAATTAACTAAAAAGGTATGGAGTAACGACAGTTTTATGTTGGAGGAGTTTTGATTTGCCAGAAAGAAATACTATGAAAAAAATTCAGGAATTACAACAGGTAAAAGGTGATGCATACGATTACTACATTGCCGGAAATGAAGATACAGATCTGTTTGAAAAAATATTTTTGGTAGACGATATTGTAGAAGAAATTTGCAAACCGGATAAATATTTTTTGATTGGAGAAAAAGGATCTGGAAAAACAGCATATTCGGTGTATATGTCGAAATCTGATAAGATAAATAGTTTTTGTTCCATTTCACTTGTGGAAAATACGCTGTATCAGAGATTTCTTAATATGAAAAGACAGAAAGCATTGGAACTTTCAAGTTTCAAAGATGTATGGATTAATTTGATTTATTTGATTCTTGCAGAAAAGATCAGAAAAGAATATGGTGAGACTTTTTTCAGCAGCATTAAGTATAAACAATTATCGAAGGCAATAGATGTTTTTTATAGTGATGCTTTTAAACCGGAATTTGTGAATGCCTTTGAATTTGTTGACAATGCCTCTGCATCTATTAATTCGATGATGAAACAGGGGCTGTTTTCAACTGGAACTAAGGCATCTGCGGAAACGTCCCAGAAGTATGTGGAACAGAGTTTTCAGATTAGTCTTTTGAAGATAAGAGATGGTTTTGAAAAAGCATTTATGAGTGTTAATTTGAAAAAACCAACGATTTTGTTTGTGGATGGCATTGATGCAAGACCAAGAGATATTGATAATGAGCAGTATTTTGAGTGTTTGGTTGGACTGGTAAATGCAGTTTTAGAAATGAATCAATCATTCCTGAAAGAGAAACAGATCAAAATTATGTTGCTGATCCGACCGGACATTATGTATAAAATGCCAGTTCATAATATGAATCAGAAGCTTAGAAATAATTCGGTGTTGTTAAATTGGGTAACTTCTTATCGCAAATATATTGATTCAAAGTTATTTAAGATTGCAGACGATTATTTTATGAAGCAGCAGGATTATTCATATGAACTGGGAGAATGTTGGAATTATTATTTTCCATACAAGGTGGAATATCAGGAAAAATGGAAAGCACCAGATAATCCGTTTGTTGAATTCTTGAGGTATTCCTTATACAAACCAAGAGATATTTTAACCATGTTAAACGAGATGGTTGATGCAACAAGTGGTACGCAGTTTAAACATTCTGATTTTGAAGGTATTTTATCCAATTATTCGACGTATTTAAAAGGCGAATTGAAAGATTATATGTTAATTTATATGGATGATTCAGATTATAATAATTTTAGTATATTCTTTGATTATTTTCAGGGGCATAGAAATTTCAATTATAAATTTTTTGAGGAAAAACATTTAGAATATATAAAGTATTTAAGAGAATTAGGACGGAAGATTCCACCGTTTATGGAGACTGCGAGTGAAGCCTTACAGCTTTTATATGATACGAATATCATTTGTTATAAAATATATGAAACTTTGCCAAATGGCAAGCGGAAGAATAAAATGTTTTGGTCATATAAGGAACGTAATTATGCAAACATGCAGCCTGAAGTAAAGAAGGGCGGCGAATATTCATTTCATATGGCATATGCGAGAGCCTTTCGATTGTTTTAAAGTAAATATCATAGGATGATCACAAGGCCTTTAGATTATAATAAGTCTAAAGGCTTTCTTCAAAGATAGCAAAAAGGAGGCAGAATATGTCAGTGAATGTTGCGATTGGAGTGCAGGATTTTTCAACATTGATAGAAAACCATTATTTTTATGTGGATAAAACAGCCTTTTTAAAGGAATGGTGGGATAGTGGTGACAGTGTTACACTGATCACGAGACCAAGACGTTTTGGAAAGACGTTGACCATGAGCATGACGGAGCAGTTTTTCTCAATGGAATATGCGGGACGATCTGATCTGTTTGAGGAGCTGGAAATCTGGAATGACGAGAAATACCGCAATTTGCAGGGAACATATCCTGTCATTAGTCTTTCATTTGCAAATATAAAAGAACCAACCTATGAATTGACACAAAAGAAAATCTGCGACCTTATTGCACAATTATATTTCAAATTTGATTTTATAACAGAGAGCAATGCTTTGATTAAGGAAGAAGTGAATCTGTATAAGAAAATCATGAATCATATGGACTATGTAGATGCTACGCTGTCATTAAACTATTTATCAGGATTTTTATATAAATATTATGGGAAAAAAGTGATTATTTTATTGGATGAATATGATACTCCAATGCAGGAAGCTTTTGTAGATGGTTACTGGGACGAACTGGTGACATTTACAAGAAGTCTTTTTAATTCAACTTTCAAGACAAATCCGGCATTGGAACGTGGCATTATGACAGGCATCACACGGGTGAGCAAGGAGTCTATTTTTTCCGATTTGAATAATCTGAAAGTAGTTACAACGACATCTGATGAATATGCCACAACATTTGGTTTTACAGAGCCAGAGGTCTTTGAAGCATTGGGAAAGTGTGGACTGGACAGTGAAAAGAGCGAAGTGAAAAGATGGTATGATGGTTTTATTTTCGGGGAATATAAAGATATTTATAATCCGTGGTCAATTTTAAATTATCTTGATTCACAGCAGTACACAACATATTGGGCAAATACAAGTGCAAACAGTCTGGTGGCAAAATTAGTCCGTGAGGGAAACCGCAATATCAAGAGTAAATTCGAAAAGCTGCTTTGCGGAGAGTGTATATGGTCAGAAATTGATGAACAGATTGTTTATGATCAGCTCAACGGTAATGAACAGGCGGTGTGGAGTCTTCTGCTGGCAAGTGGTTACTTAAAAGTCCTCTCTTATGAAAAGTACAAGGATATTCCGGAGGGAACTGAGCCAAAGTATCAGCTGGCACTTACGAATCTGGAAGTGAAACTGATGTTCCATCGAATGATTCATGACTGGTTCGCAATGGCGAGACCGGATTACAACGACTTTATTAAAGCAATGTTTGCCGGTGATGTGGATGCGATGAATGAATATATGAACCGGGTGGCCTTGCAGACATTCAGTTATTTTGATACCGGAGACAGAGCATCGGGAGCAGAACCGGAACGGTTTTATCATGGATTTGTGTTAGGATTGCTTGTTGATCTGCAGGACAGATATTATCTGAAATCGAACCGGGAAAGTGGTTTTGGAAGATATGATGTCATGCTTGAACCAAAGAATCCGGGAAAGGATAACGCAGTGATTCTGGAATTTAAAGTGCGCAGCACAAGAAAAGAAAAAAGTCTGGAAGAGACAGCGCAGTCTGCGATCACACAGATCCGGGAAAGAAAATACAGCGAAGAACTGAAAATGAAAGGAATTACAGTAAACCAGATTAAAGAGTACGGTTTTGCATTTGAAGGAAAGACCGTGTTGATCGTGGACTGATCGTCACAGCAAAGGAGGTCAAAATGGGACTTTATTTGAATCCGGGGAATGAAGAATTTCGAAATGCAGCGATTCATTCTAAAATATATGTTGATAAAACTGAGATGATTAAATTTACAAATTCACAACTTTTTGGTGAACATAAAAACATCTGTGTCAGCAGACCACGGCGTTTTGGAAAATCAATGGCAGCCAATATGCTGGTGGCATATTACAGCAAAGGCTGCGATTCGAAGGAATTGTTTGAAAATTTTAAAATAGCAGATGACAGCAGTTTTAAAGAACATTTAAATAAATATAATGTCATTCATTTAAACATCCAGCAGTTTTTGGGGCGGACAGAGACAATACATGAGATGTTGGAATTGCTTTCACGAAAAGTAACACGCGAATTGAAGCGGGAATTTGCAGATGTGACGTACTACGAAGAAGACTTAGTGTCTGTGATAGAAGAGATTTATGCACAGACACACAGCTTTTTTGTTTTTATTATTGATGAGTGGGATTGCATTTTCCGTGTAAAAGGGGAAGATACAGAAGCACAAAAATTGTATCTGAATTTCCTGAGAGATTTGTTAAAGAACCAGCCTTATTGCATTTTGGCTTATATGACCGGAATCCTTCCGATTAAAAAATATGGAGAACATTCTGCCCTTAATATGTTTGATGAATATTCCATGACCAATCAGCGTGAGCTGGCAGAATTTACAGGATTTACGGAGCAGGAAGTGCAGGAATTGTGCCCGCAGTATGACATGTCATATGATAAAATGAAACAGTGGTATGACGGTTATGATTTAAAAGGGATACAGATTTATAATCCGAGATCAGTCGTAATGTCACTTTCAGGACATGATTTTGACAGCTATTGGACCAAAACAGAGACTTATGAGGCATTAAAAAAGTATATCCAGATGGATATGTATAATTTGAAAGAACTTGTAACGAGACTGATTGCGGGAAGTTCTATTGAGATAAATCCAGATAAATTTCAGAATGATATGACTACATTTGCAAGTGCAGATGATGTCTTGACACTTCTGGTACATCTGGGATATCTGACTTATGATTTTGATACATGTACCGTTCATATCCCGAATCAGGAAGTACAGAAGGAATTTATTAATTGTATTGAAGATGGTGGCTGGGAACCGGTTATGGACGCAATCCGGAAATCCGAAGAGCTGCTTGCAGCCACAATCCGCGGTGAGGAAGAAACGGTTGCCCGGATGATAGAGAATGCACATCAGGAGAATACATCCATACTTGCCTATAATGATGAAAATTCATTGGCATGTGTGATCGCACTTGCGTATTATTCAGCGAAGAAGAATTATGTAGTATACCGGGAACTTGCCGGAGGAAAAGGATTTGCAGATATGGTGTTTGTTCCAAGAAAAACGACACAGACACCGGCAATCGTTGTAGAGCTGAAATGGAATCAGACAGCGGAAGCAGCGATCACACAGATCAAAAGAAAACAGTATGTCGAAAGCCTGAAGGATTACAGGGGCGAAGTGATACTTGTTGGGATCAATTATGAGAGCAAAGAGTTAAAGAAGGACGATTATAAAAAACATTCCTGCAAAATTGAGCGGATCACCATGGCATAATAGAGGGAAGGACAGGAGTTTCAGATATGGATGACGCACAGGCACAGCAGACCAATCCATTATTTGGTATTATTCCAAAAGAATTTTTCACACCGCTGGCATCGCCGAACAGACTTGTATATTGGGACTGTCTGTGCCGGTTGTTTCAGGCAATGAGTGCACAGCTTTCCTTTGGGATCGAGAGAGAAATCCTTGTGGATGAATTACAGTTTTATTTTGAACAGAATCAGGCAGCGGAATTTGAGGAAGATGACATAAATGGCATGGATTCCAGAAAAAAGGCAAATGAGATGCTGCGCTTATTGGAGAAGTATGGCTGGCTTGAGGTTGAGACGGATAAGAGTTATGTGCAGAGAGTCAATTTTTATGATTATGCCGTAAAAGTCATGAAAACGCTTCTTGAGATTTCAGACGGACGAAAGGTAGAATATCAGGGCTATATTTATACCATTTACAGCCTTGTGCGGACCAATACGGATCATCCGGCGGTTGTGCTGCAACAGATCCGGGATAATACGGATATGCTGATTACAGGATTAAAGAATCTCAATTCAAATATCAAGCATTACATTGATGAACTGACAAAGCATAAGACCGTAGCGGAGATTATGAATGCGCTGTTTAATGATTATATTACGAATATTGTAGATAAAGCTTACCACAGATTACTGACTTCAGACAATGTGTCAAAGTTCCGGCCGGAGATTATAGAGCGGCTGGAAGCAAATGGGCATAGTTCACGTTATATCACAAAGACGTCGGAAGAGTTGGCAGCGATCCGGGAGATACCGGTCGGGCAGGCAGAAGAACTGGTATATCAGACATTGCATGAGATTGTGGAAGCGTTCCGGAATATGGATGATATTCTGGCAGAGATCAATTGGAAAAACACACAATACCAGAGAGCAGCAGTAAACCGTGCAAAGTTTTTGCTGGCAGGAACGGAAGATGTCAGAGGACAGATGAAAGAGATTCTCTTATATATTGGAGAGCAGATGGAACAGAGCCAGCTGGATCTGAATGGAATCTATGAGATCGAGTATCTGGATAATCTGGTGAGACTGTTCGGGAGCAGTTTTATTGATGAGAAATCATTTTACAGTCCGATCGAGGGAAAGAAAGAGTTTCATCCTCAGGAGCTGATAGAAGCTATGCCGGATGTGGAATTGAGGCAGGAAAAGCTCCGGAAGATGGCGGAGAAGATGCAGCGCATTTTAAGTCCGGAACGGATAGAGCGGTTTGTAGAAGAACAATTAGGAGACAGGGCAAAAATCTATGCGTCTGAGCTTCCGATGGAAACAATGGATGATTTTATCAGGCTGATCTATGTCAGACTGTATGGCTCCAGAAAAAAGATGCGATATCGAATTGAAAAGGCAGAAGGTGCGAATAAAATCAGTGGAGAGTTTGATTTCCCGGATTTTGCGATCATAAAACGCTGACAGCGCATAGCAGAGGGAGAGCAGAATGGATTTATTAAATGGCATGCTGCAGAAGGATCAGGATGAATTCCGCAGAATATGTAATAAACTGATTAATGTATGTTTTATATGCAGACAGAATCAGGCAACAAGAAGTGACTTCTATTTTATACAAAAGTACAAAGAAAAGTTTGAAGAATTACTTGGAGTACTCGGCTACAGATTAGAAATAAACGAAGAATATGGCGTTGTGCAGCTTACCAACGCCCTGAATACAAACCGGCAGAATTTAAAATTATATGAGTCCGTTATTTTACTCATATTGCGTATTCTGTTTGACGAGAAGAAAAGAGAATTGTCTGTGAGCGATGAAGTCATCGTGAATCTGGGCGATATTCAGGACAAGTTTTTAAGCCTGAAGATCCGTGACAAAATGATCGATAAGACAACGATGGGAAATGCGCTTCGTCTTTTCCGGAGATATCAGCTGATCGAGCTGCTGGAATCGGATCTGAAAAATGAGGAGTCCAGAGTTTTGATCTATAATTCCATCCTGATGGCAGTGCGGGTTGAGGACATCAAAAGTGTCTATGAAAAAGTTGACAGTTATAGGAAAGGAAAATTAAAAGATGAAGAAGCTGACCAGACTGAAACTGATTAATTGGCATCGTTTCTCGGATGTTACGATAGATTTTGGGGACTCAACTCTGATTTCCGGCGAAAATGGAGCTGGAAAATCCACACTTTTAGATGCAATCCAATTTGTTGTGACCTGCTCCACAAATCATTTTAATAAGGCTGCCCATGAGAACGGCAAGAGAAAGCTGACCGGTTATATCCGGTGTAAGACCGGACGTGAAAATCATCCTTATGAGAGAACCGGAGAAATCAGTGCGCATGTCGCATTGGAATTTTATGAGGAGAGCAAGGAAAAGTATTTTGTCATCGGGGCAGTGATCGATTCGGCAACTGAAGGGCAGGAGACAGTCGTGCGTTATCTCATGGACAATGTGATGTTAGAGGATGAGATGTTTAAGATCGGAAACAGACCACGGACCATCACAGAATTCAGGTCGTTTAACAATAAAAACATCAAATTATTTGCAAAGACGAATGCGGAAGGCAAAAAGATGATGAAACAGCGTTTTGGAAGAATCGAGGATAAGTTCTTCCAGCTGATTCCAAAGGCACTGGCATTTAAACCAATTGATGATATCAAGGATTTTGTCTATTCCTATGTGCTGGATGAAAAAGAAGTCAATATTGATCATCTGCGCGAAAATGTAAGAAGCTATCAGGAGCTGGAAAAAACGCTGGAGGGTGTGAAAAACAGGATTGAAAAACTGTCAGAGATCGAATGCCACCACAAAGCAGTGGTGGATTGTATACAATCTGACCGGATGTATGAATATTTTATGGCACAGTCGGATCTGGATCTGACCAAAGAACAGATCGGCGTTCTGCAGGATGAGATCAGGCGCGAAAGTTACCGTCTGGAACAGCTGAATGCAAAGTGCAGCAGCATGAAAAAGGAACTGGAGAATAAGGAGGAAGTCCGCACACTGCTTTTAGCGGAACTGAACGCCAACTCAGATTTCCAGACGTTGGAAAAGCAGAAAAAATATCTGAAAGAATTACAGGAAAAAGAAGAAATACAATATCAGGAAAAGAAAAGACTGTTAGAGAGCGGAAAAAAAGCAGGACAGAAAGTAAAAAGACTGCTTGAAATACCGGATGTGGATGAATGCATGAAGCAGTATGATGAGCTGCTACACCGGCTGAAGGATACGGAGGACGTTGTTAGTGCACAGGAACTGATTGACCGGGCGATCGCTTACAAGAAGCATATGAGTACAAAACTGCAGAGGAAAAATTTAGAGATCCAAAGCCGGCTGAATGAGATCGCAGCAGACCTGCAGGAGACAGAGCAGCGGATCAGTAATCTGAAACAGCACCGGTTTTCCTATCCCTCGGCAGTCCAGCTTCTGATGTCGCGTGTGGAGCAGGAATTGCTCAAGATCGGAAGGACGGCAAAGCCGAGGATTTTGTGTGAAATGTTAGAAATCACGGATGAGACATGGAGAAATGCAGTGGAGGGCTATCTGAATACACAGCGATTTTATGTGTTGGTAGAGCCGGAACATTTTGACATTGCCCTTGGTATTTACGAAAAACTGAGAAGAGAAAAGAAAGCATACGGTGTGGGACTGATCAATTCCGGCAAACTCGAGGAATATGACATTGCACCAGCAGGAAGTCTGGCAACAGTTGTGGAGTCGAAGAGTATTTATGCGAAGCGGTATGTGAATATGGTTCTTGGTAAGGTACATATGTGTAAGAGAGTGGATGAATTAAAACAGTATCCGGTTTCTATCACACCAAATTGCATGCGCTATCAGAATCATGTCGCATCTGCGATCAGACCGGAAATCTATACAACTCCATTTATCGGCAAGAATGCATTCAAAGTCCAGTATGAGCAGGCACTGCAGAAAAAGGAGGATTTAAACCGGCAGAAAATAGAATGCAAAGACCGTATGACACATATGGAAGTGACGCTGCAATGGCTCGAGTGGGATGATGATACAGATGTGAAGTATAGGATTACAATTGTATCAGAACTGAAAAGGACAGGACTTGAGATTGAAAAATGTGAGACGGAGATCCGTAATCTGCAGCAGAATACGACCATGATCGAAAAGCAGATCCGTGCGGATGAAATGCGGAAAGAGTGTGAGGAACTGAAAAGCCACATTTCCAAAAGTGACAGGGAAAGCGGAGCCTGCGAACTGAAAATAAGCAATGCAAAAGACAGGCTTGTGGAGTGCGAGGATGAGTGCATACACAAGAATGAACTGATCACAGACATTGCCCAGAAAGCAGAAAACGAGATCGTGCTCTGGAAGAAAGAATACGAAAAACAGACCGGTGATAAGACATTAGAGCAGTTCCGGCAGAATTTTGACCGGAGACGTAAGGCGAATAATACAACAAAAGAGAATGCGGATAAGAAAATGACAAGTGCGATGTACGATTACAAAACGGCATTTGATTTTGGTGCAGCAGCTACGTTAGAAGCATATCCGGAGTATGCGGCAGTTCAGGAGAGACTGGTGAACTCCGAGCTTCTGAATTATGAAGAAAAAGTAAGAAAAGCAAAATTATCGGCAGAGGAAGAATTCCGGGAACAGTTTTTATCCAAGCTTCAGGAAAATATGAAGCAGGCACAGGGAGAGTTTAGAGAACTCAATAAGGCATTGAAAGATATCACCTTCAGCAATGAAAGATATGAATTTTTATATTTGCCGAGCAAAAGCTATGGAAAATATTACGATATGATCATGGACGATTTCAATGTAGTGCAGGGAGAGTCCATTTTCAGCGGTCTGTTTCATGAGAATCATAAGGAAGTCATTGATGAACTATTTTCAAAGCTCGCACTGGATCAGGACAATGGGATCAAGGCATTAGATGAATTTACGGATTACCGCACCTATATGGATTATGATATTAAGATCACACATGAGGATGGCAGCTATTCTCTTTACTCTAAGGTTTGTGAGGAAAAGAGCGGAGGCGAGACACAGACCCCGTTCTATGTGACGGTAGCCGCATCCTTTGTCCAGTTGTACAATAATAATATCGGCGGAGAGGCAATCGGGCTGGTGATGTTTGATGAGGCATTTAACAATATGGATGATGAGAGGATCGGGGCAGTTCTTGAGTTTATGAACAGACTGCCGCTTCAGATCGTGATCGCAGCGCCGCCGGATAAAATCCAGTATATCGGTCCGAAAATGCAGGAGACATTATTAGTACTGACAGACGATAAAGTAAGCTTCGTGGAGGAGTATCGTTATGCATCCGGTCGAAAATAAGATATTGAATGATCTATTGGACAAATACGAAAACAGTAAGCTCTCCAGAGGAGAAAACCAGAGAGCGATCCATATTGCATTTCCGTTCAATAAGAAGACGATGCCAAAGTATTTCGATGAGAGCTCGCTTGAGATAGAAACCATTCACGCAGCCGCAGAACAGATGGAGCGTGAGGGACTGGTCGCAATCGCATGGAAAAACCAGAAGCCCGGATATATTATCGAGAAGCTTGTACTCTGTGAGGATCATGTGGAAGAGGCATATGAGAGGCTTGGCAGGAAGCCGAAGAGGGAAGCCGAGGCACGTACAAAACAGATTTTGGAGCAGTTTTATCAGAAAACGCAGGGTGAGATAACAAGAAGCTTTTTGTCCCGCATGATAACGCGGCTGGAAAGCGAACAGTCAGTAAAAGAATATCTCGACATTATGGATCACAGGAAAACAGAACAACTGATTGACACTTTAGATAAAGTAGAGCAGAACAGGAAAGAATGTTATATCAGGGAATTTTCCATAGAACATTTTCATGACAGCAAAGTATTCGAGACACTGATCCCAAAAATCTGTAAAATATTCCGGGAGGAAAATGAAGAACTGACAGGATTTGAAAATGAAGAAATTCTTGCGGAGTATCAGATTTATAAAACACCGGGCTATGTGTATATGAAGGGAAACGTACAGATTTACAGCGCCGGAAAGCAGGCTGCAGATATCAGTGCTTTCCCGGAAGGGATTGCTGTTGCGGTGGGGAGTGAGGAGGATGTACCGGATATCTGTCCGGATCAGACGATTGATAAAGTATTCACAATTGAAAATCTGACTTCTTTTTACCGTTTTAAACAGGAACACAGTCTGGTGATCTATCTTGGCGGTTATCATAACCACAGCAGACGAAATCTGTTGATGCAGATTTATCAGAAATTGCCGGATGCACAATATTATCATTTTGGAGATCTGGATGCAGGCGGATTTTATATTTTAGAACACTTGAAAAGAAAAACAGGGATCCCATTTCAAATGTTTCAAATGGACATTGAAACATTGAAAAAGTATGAGGATTATGCGAAACCATTGACAGAGAATGACAAAAAGCGGTTGATGCAGTTAGAAAAAATGGAACTGCCGGACAAAGAGAGAAAACTCATCACTTATATGTTACAAAAAGGAATAAAGCTGGAACAGGAATGTATTTCCGAATCCCAGTAAGGAGCATAGATCATGTGGAAACTAAAACAGATTTTTGATGGAGAATACGGCTGCGAAGAGCGGCAGCCGGGAGAAAAAGAAAAATGTCTTGTGATTCTCGCAAATGAAGAGGGAGAAGAAAAGACATTTGAGGCGAATGAGGACTGGATTGCGGCAATCGAAAAGCTGTCAGCAAATCCGCTCATGAAAATAATTATCAGTAAGCCGATGGCGAAAGACTGCCAGTACAAAAAGATCGTGGTGGAGAAGAAAGGCGATGGCTATCAGGCGGCAAAGTATACAGAGAAACAGGTGTTTCACGATAATTTTGGCGTAGAAGATCTGCAGGGCTATTTGATGGAAGCTATACATGATACATTCCTGCAGGTAAATGCATGGGATGAGAAAAGAGAATACAGTCTTCTGATCTCAAAGAAAGGTGCGGTGACACTCAGGGCGAAAGCTTCAAAAGAAGCACCCGACACAGTCACAGAGCATAACCGGAAGAAAAATTACATTTTGGATGAGGGACAGGTGATCCCGCCGCTGGTGGATATGGGTATTTTTACCGGAGAGGGAAAAGTGGTAAAGTCCATGTATGATAAGTTCCGCCAGATCAACCGTTTTATCGAGATGATCGATGATGCGATCCGGGAATATAAAGGTGAGGAAATACACATCATTGATTTCGGATGCGGAAAGTCTTACCTGACTTTTATCATGTATTATTATTTTACAGAGATCCGGCATATGAAAGTGCAGATGCTTGGACTCGACCTGAAAAAAGATGTCATCGAAAAATGCAACCGGGCGGCGGAAAAATATGGCTATGACGATCTGCGCTTTGAGCTAGGTGATATCAATGGATTTCAGACGCCGTTTGACGTGGATATGGTCGTGACGCTCCATGCCTGCGATACTGCGACAGATTTTGCACTCTACAATGCAATTACATGGAATGCAAAAATGATTTTTTCCGTACCATGCTGTCAGCATGAGGTGAATAAGCAGATCCAGAGTGAGGATTATTCCCTGCTCACAAGATATGGCATTATCAAAGAGCGTTTTTCAGCGCTGACAACAGATGCGATCCGGGCGAATCTTTTGGAGTGCTGCGGATACAAAACCCAGCTGTTGGAATTTATTGACTTTGAACACACACCGAAAAATATTTTGATCCGTGCGGTTCGCCGCCCGGTCTTACCGTCCTCTGCGAAGAAAAAATATTTAGCGGAAGTGGAAAACATGTGCAGGGAATTTCACTTAGAGCCAACCCTGTATACATTATTGCGGAACGATTGCAAAGTATGATAGTATAAATGGAGCAGAAAACACAAAGGAGCGCAGGTATGGAAGATATTTTAGCAGCATTTCCGGATAGAGAAACATTTGACCGTTACTGGGAGGAAAATTATGTTCCGGTAACTTATGAGGATGTAAAAGAGGCATTTGAAGATTTCGTGACCTCCGCAGGCGGACATATCTTTTTGTCCGATTACGAGGAGGGTGGATGCATTTCCAAAGAGGATTTTAAGGACAATCTTTCCCAGGAGGCGCAGTTTGCCTTTCAGGATGGTCTGACGGAAGTATTTTATGACAAAAACCCGGATTTATATGAGACAGCCTTTGCTATTTTTGAGGAGGCACAGATGTCTGGAAATCAGGATGTAAATGTGGCAGTTACGTTTCATGAAACATTTAACCGCCTGTATGCAGAGTTTTTAGATCGTTTATTTGAAGAGAAAGGCAGTATATGGCAACGTTAGGAATTCCACAGAATACCATAGAGGTTTTACAGAAATATAATTTTAATTTTCAGAAGAAGTTTGGACAGAACTTTCTGATCGATACGCATGTGCTTGAGAAGATTATTGAGGAGTCCGGAATCACAAAGGATGATTTTGTTTTGGAGATCGGACCTGGAATCGGCACAATGACGCAGTATCTCTGCGAGAATGCAAGAGAAGTAGCAGCAGTGGAGATTGATAAAAATCTGATCCCGATCCTGGCAGACACACTCAGCGCATACGACAATGTGGAAGTCATCAATGATGATATTTTAAAAGTAGATATTAATAAGCTGGCAGAGGAAAAAAACGGAGGAAAGCCGATCAAAGTTGTGGCGAATCTTCCATATTATATCACGACACCGATCATTATGGGATTATTTGAAAGCCATGTGCCGATCGACAGCATTACAATCATGGTGCAGAAAGAAGTGGCAGACCGTATGCAGGTGGGACCTGGAACCAAAGACTACGGCGCGCTCTCTCTTGCAGTGCAGTATTATGCAAAACCGGAGATTGTTGCGATCGTTCCGCCGAACTGTTTTATGCCCCGCCCAAATGTAGGAAGTGCAGTGATCCGTCTCACAAGACATAAAGAAGTGCCGGTGCAGGTGAATGACGAAAAATTAATGTTTAAGATCATCCGTGCATCCTTCAATCAGCGCAGAAAGACGCTTGCCAATGGCTTGAACAATGCGCCGGACATTCATCTTTCCAAAGAAGTGATTCAGGAAAGCATTGAGGAACTTGGCGTTCCGGTCACCATCCGTGGCGAAGCACTGACACTTCAGCAGTTCGCGCAGCTCAGCAACATCATCGGCAGCAAAATATAATAGAAGTCTGGAGTTCCTGTGGAAAGTTTATGCCTGACCTCAAAGATTCTGTTGTCTGATCATAACGTAAAAATACACCAATACGAATATGGCAGGTGCTTTCGAATGAAAATTCGTGAGGATTGTGTAAATTTGTCCGATGTCATGTTTGGACTGACGGTTTATGTACATTCATAGCTGAACACTCCGCGTCAAATGTGCGCCCGGGACAAACTCAACTCAAGAATCTGGCAGGAGTAAATACAGCTATCAGCATTGTTTATAACCAGTCAAAAATTAAGCTGTTCAGATAATTTTTGACTGGACAACTGCTGATATTGCTGTATTAACTCCTGCACGATTCTTTCGCAATGAGTTTGTCCCGGGCGCACATTTGGCGTGAAGTGTCCAGCTCCGAATGAACATAAATAATCAGAAAGTCCAAACATGACATCAGACAAATCAACAAGCCGAGCATTTTCATTCGAAAGCACCTGCCATATTCGTATCGGTGTATCATAACTTTTTGCAGACAACAGAATCCCTGAGGTCAGGCATAAACTTTCCACAGGAACTCCGGATAAAATTTGATTCATAAAAGCTGACTCCGTCTCATATACTTGTATATGGGATGGAGATTTTTTATGCACAGAAAAAACTTGGCAAAAAGAATAAACACGATGCTGACCATACTTCTGCTCTTGCTGCTCATACCACTTTTTCTCACCATTTTTTGCCAGAATATGCAGCTGGAAGAATTGCTGGGAAATGTAAACCGGACAGCGGAAAAAGAGGAGGATGCGGACATGCTTTTTTGCATTGTCGCAAAGGAGATAAGCGCAGATGCACCGGAGGAATGTATCAAAGCCCAGTGTGTGATTGCCCGCACGAATCTTAAGGCAGCAGAGGAGATGGGGACAGAACTTCCGGGGAGTATGACGACGAGCGAATTACAGGAGCTGTGGGGCGACTATTTTTCCGAGGCGGAAGGGAAGATAAGGGAGGCGATACAGGAGACAGACGGAGAGACGCTGCAGTACCGGAACCATTACATATATGCGGCATACCATGCAGTGAGTGCAGGAAATACGAGAAATATGGAAGAATTATATCCGGATTCGGATATGCCCTATCTTTCAGGTGTGGCATGTTATGAGGATGCACAGGCGCCGGATTATCTTTCAGTGCTGTATCTGGATCAGGAGATTACGATCGAAGAGAAGGATAGTGCCGGGTATGTCACAAAGGCGCAGATGAATGGAAAATCCTACACAGGAGAGGAACTGCGTGGGGAACTTGGGTTAAAATCCGCAAATTTTAATGTGACAGAACTGGAACCGGGCAAGATCCGGATCGTAACGAAGGGGCATGGACACGGATTTGGGCTGAGCCAGTATACAGCACAGAAAATGGCTGAAAAAGGGGAGGATTACAGAAAAATTTTACAGTATTTTTTTCCCGGCACAGAGCTGGAAAATGTGGAATGAAAAACGATTCCAATTACTGTGAATAAACCGTCTGAATGTGGCAACACTATTGTTAATAGCAGGAAATGTATTCTGCTAAATAAACAATGGACGGTGAAAAATATGAGAAAGAATCACGGATGGGCAGCCTTCTGGCAGAAAAAACAGTATATCATCGCAGGCACGCTGGTAATCCTTGCAGCAGTCGGCATGACTGTTTTATATAGCAGAGGACAGGAACAGGAGAGAAAGCAGTTAGAACAGGAAATTGCAGCAGAGATGGACACGGAGAACCAGGATGTGGCAATGGAGGAAGAGACAGAGGCAGATCAGGTTGCTTCTATTTTAAAACCGCAGACACAGAGCACAGAGACAGCAGAGGTAGAAAAGGAGAGTGAGGAAGCAGACAGTGAACAGGAAGAGGTGGCACCGACAGGAAACACTTCCCAGGCACTCCATTTTGCTGCGGAAGATGGCATCTTATGGCCGATGGAAGGAAATGTGATCTTAGATTACAGCATGGACTCGACGGTGTATTTTGCGACGTTAGACCAGTACAAATACAATCCGGCGGTCATCATTGCCGGGGATGTCAACAGCAAAGTTTATGCGGTAGCAAAAGGAAAAATCCAGAGTATTGAGACAAATGAAGTGACAGGATGTACCGTGACAGAAGATTTGGGAGATGGGTATCTCGCAGTCTACGGACAGCTTAAGGAACCGGAGTTTGCAGTGGGAGACTATGTGGAGGCAGGTCATGTGATCGGTTATGTGACGGAACCGACAAAATATTATTCGGTTGAGGGCAGTAACCTGTATTTTGAACTTCGAAAAGATGGGGTACCGGTCGATCCGATCGAATTTTTTGAATAGCAAAAATTTCCTTTTTCTTGAACACACGGAATTTCTGGATTATAATAAATTTTATTGAAATACCGAAAACAGGCAGAAAGGAAGAGACTGCATGGGAGTTCATGGATCAAATGACGTGGTAAACGCATGGAAACAGGAAGTTTTGAACAGCAGAGGAAAGGACGCAGAGCATACACTCAAATGCTGTCTTGATATAGAACGGTATGCAAAGGAACATAAAGATGCGGCACTTCTTGGTTTTGCATATTTTTACAGTGGGGAAACTTACTATCTGCTGAATGATGTGGAGCACATGTTCCGCAACATTGCGCAGGCAATCCATCTGCTAGGACAGACCGGACAGTGGGAGCTGATCGCAAGGTCTTACAACCTGATGGCAATCTCTTCTGTCAACAAGGGAAATGTGTCTGCAGCGATGGATTACTATCTGACAGGATTGAATTACTGCCGCAAATATGGGATTACTAAGATGGAGATCAGCATTATGCAGAATCTTGGTAATCTGTACATGGAAAATGGTGTGTATCACGAGGCGCAAAGTTATTTCGAAAAGGCTTATTCATACTGCAGAAGTAATCCGGATGTGAAGGAAAATTATGTCGGACTGATGGCCAGTTACGTGAATCTGGCACGCTGCTATATGCTGCAGGGGATGTTAGATAAGACACATGCTTATATAGAAAAACTGGATGCGGAATGTGCGTCTTATTATGAGGACATAGACATTTTATATGTGGACTGCCTGAAGGCAAGGTATTATCATCTGATCCACAATTATGTGAGACGAGATGCACAGATTCAGGAGATTGTAGAAATAATCAATAAAAATGTGCAGATCATGGAGGTGTTTGACGACCTTTGTGATTTTTGCGGGCTGATGCTGGAGATCGGCCGGGATGATGTGTTGTGGATGATCGTTGAGAAGCTGGATCGGATCGTGAAAGATTCAGGTGTGATCAATCTGCAGCGCAGAGTCATTTCCATTAAGATCAAAGGCTACCGCAAGAATCAGGACAATGCAGGTTATCTGCAGGCAGCTGGTCTGTATTATGAGCTTTCCGAGATCATGGAGCGCGAGAACAAAGATATGATCGTCAACATGCTTTATGTCAGAAGTTCTCTCGAACGTGCAAATGAGAGCCGCAGGGAGATGGAAGCAGTCAATGTGAAACTGCTGAAACAGTCGGAGACAGATCAGATGACCGGACTGGCAAACCGTTACCGCCTGAATGATTATTCGGACAAAGTATTAGATTACTGTTATGAACACAGGCTTCCGCTTGCAATGGAGATTTTAGATATTGACTTTTTTAAGCAGTATAATGACAATTATGGACATCAGCAGGGCGATGAGTGCATTATAGCAATTGCAGATGAGCTGAAAAAAATGGAAGACAGACAGACGTTCTGTGCGAGATATGGCGGAGATGAATTTATTATCATTTACGCAGGTGCAAGTGCGGAGGAAGTGTACGCGAAGGCAGCTGCACTCCGGCAGAATATTATGGATCTGAAACTGGAGCATTTATATTCCAAGGCTTTGCCGATCGTGACGATCTCCCAGGGAATTTCGTATGGAGTTCCGGAGAACGGAAACAGGAGCTGGGATTTTCTACATACTGCAGATATGCTGTTATATCAGGTAAAGAAGAGAAGCAGAAATGATATCTGTATTGCGGATATTCGTGGGCAGGAGCTGGATTTATCCTCAAAACAGGAAAAAGTGGAACCTTAGAGGAAAATTGGCATAAGTTATAATGAGCAATCCGCAATCGAACTATTGCTACGGCAGCTTTTTTTAGAGGTGACGGGCATATCACATTTTTACAGGGGAAAAACAGAAATACATGTGGAGTGTACGACGACTGGATTTTGCTTGGATATGGATGAAAAACAGGGAGTATTCGATTGCTTTTCATATTAACCCAGCTTTCTTTTTCATGGAAGCCGGGGTACATAGATCGTGCCGGATGTGATACGGGTATTCTGACAAAATAGTTGACAAAATGGCGACAATATGCTAACGTATACGACTGCGCATTCGCACGAAAGGAAAATATATGGAAACAGTAAGATTTGATGAATTAGATTTATATCCACAGGTACTCCGTGCTATCAAAGAGATGGGATTTGAAGAGGCGACTCCGATCCAGAGTCAGGCGATCCCGGTTGTGATGTCAGGAGTTGATGTGATCGGACAGGCACAGACAGGAACCGGAAAGACAGCATCTTTTGGTATCCCGGTGCTTCACAAAGTAGACCCAAATAATAAAAAGACACAGGTGATCATCCTTTCACCAACCAGAGAGCTTGCGATCCAGGTGTCGGAAGAAATCCGTAAATTAAGCAAATATATGCATGGCGTGAAAATCCTTCCGGTATACGGCGGACAGGATATCAACCGTCAGATCAAGGCATTAAAAGGTGGTGCACAGATCATTATCGGTACACCGGGACGTGTCATGGATCATCTCCGCAGAAAAACAATCCGCTGCGAGGCAGTCAATACGATTGTTTTAGACGAGGCGGACGAGATGCTGAACATGGGATTCCGTGAGGATATCGAGACGATTTTGGAATATATCCCGGAAGAGGGAAGACAGACGGTTCTGTTTTCTGCGACCATGCCAAAGCCGATTTTAGATATCACAAAGAAATATCAGCATGACGCAGTGACCATTAAGGTGGTAAAAAAAGAACTGACCGTGCCAAGCATTGAGCAGTATTATTATGATGTCAAACGCAAGGACAAGACCGAAGTTCTGACAAGACTGTTAGATTACTATAATCCAAAGCTTTCCCTCGTATTCTGTAATACTAAGAAAATGGTGGACGAGCTTTCCGAGGAGTTAAAGAGCCGCGGTTATATGGCAGAAGGACTTCACGGCGATATGAAGCAGGCACAGCGTGACCGTGTCATGAAAGCATTCCGCTCCGGACGTGTGGAAATCCTGATTGCTACAGATGTTGCTGCGAGAGGAATTGACGTTGATGATGTGGAAGCAGTATTCAATTATGATATTCCACAGGATGACGAGTATTATGTACACCGTATCGGACGTACCGGACGTGCAGGACGTACCGGACGTGCGTTCACTTTTGTAAAAGGAAAAGAGGTTTACAAGTTAAAAGATATCATGCGTTACTGCAAGACCAAGATCCTTGCAATGCCAATCCCATCTTCCGATGATGTGGCACAGATCAAGGCAGAGAAAGTGATGCAGGGAATCGGTGAGATCATTGAGAATGAAGATTTAAAAGAGATGATCGAGATCATCGAAAAGCAGGTCAATGATTCCGATTACACCGCAATGGATATCGCAGCAGCCTTCTTAAAACAGGCACTCGGTCAGGTGAATCTGGAAAACGACAGAGAGAATGGCGAGATCGACTGGGATAACACCGGAGCCGAAGAAGGTATGGTTCGTCTCTTCATTAACATCGGTAAAAAAGACCGCGTGAAACCGGGCGATATCTTAGGTGCCATCGCAGGTGAGTCAGGAATGCCTGGAAAACTCGTCGGTGCGATCGATATGTACGACAAATACACCTTCGTGGAAGTGCCAAGAGAGTACGGCAAAGAAGTATTAGAAGCTATGAAGAATGTGAAGATCAAAGGACGTTCCGTCAATATGGAACCGGCAAATCAGAAATAGAAAATAAAAAGAGAGTCTCTTTTGTGAAATTTTTAAGCAAAATTTCGAAAGAGACTCTTTTTTTGGTGTATTGCGCTACTTGAATTCGATTACATTTAATAGTATAATTTTTCACGGTTGTATAAATAAAAGGCAAAACAAGGAGTAAAATCCTCTGCTCCTGCAAGGGCAGTCGCATTTTGCTTCGCAAAACAAGGAGGATAACATCATGGAGTGGAAGAATTTAGATACCCTTACTTCTTTTGAAGAATTGTCAAAGGTTGCAGAGGTTGACCTGACAAAAGTAATGTCCGGAGAAAACGGCGCAGAGCGTGTGAAGAAATACAGCACACCGATGGCAGAGGGACTTGCATATAATTATGCTGCAAAAAAAGTGGATGATAACACACTTGCAGCACTTGCAAAATTAGCTGAGGAAGCACAGCTTTCTGAAAAATTTGCAGCTCTTTATAATGGTGAAGTTGTGAATACAGGCGAGAAACGTCTTGTGCTTCATCATATGACACGCGGACAGCTGGGTGATGCAGTCGAGGCAGATGGCGTAGACAAACGTTCTTTTTATGTAGAACAGCAGAATAGAATTGCAGATTTTGCAAACAAGGTACATGCCGGAGAGATCACAAATGCAGCAGGTGAAAAGTTTACAACTGTAGTTCAGATCGGTATTGGCGGAAGTGACCTTGGACCACGTGCAATGTATCTTGCACTGGAGAACTGGGCAAAGAAAAACAACACATTCAAGATGGAAGCAAAATTCATCAGCAATGTAGACCCGGATGATGCAGCCGCAGTATTAGCTTCTATTGATGTTGCACATTCCATTTTCGTACTTGTATCAAAATCAGGTACAACATTAGAGACATTGACGAATGAGTCTTTCGTAAAAGATGCATTGAACAATGCAGGACTGGATGCTTCTAAGCATATGATCGCTGTTACAAGTGAGACATCTCCTCTGGCAAAGAGTGATGATTATCTGGCAGCATTTTTCATGGATGATTATATCGGAGGACGTTTCTCTTCTACATCAGCAGTTGGCGGAGCTGTATTATCCCTGGCATTTGGACCGGAGGTGTTTGCACAGTTCTTAGACGGTGCAGCAGAAGAAGACAAACTTTCTTTAAATAAAAATATGTTAGAGAATCCGGAAATGCTCGACGCATTGATCGGAGTTTATGAGCGTAATGTACTCGGCTACCCGGCTACAGCCGTTTTACCATACTCCCAGGCTTTGAGCCGTTTCCCTGCACATTTACAGCAGTTAGACATGGAGTCTAACGGTAAATCTGTAAATCGTTTTGGTGAGCCTGTAAATTACGTGACAGGACCGGTGATCTTCGGTGAGCCTGGTACAAATGGACAGCATTCCTTCTATCAGTTATTACATCAGGGAACAGATATTGTTCCGCTTCAGTTCATCGGATTTAAGAACAGCCAGATCGGAACGGATGTTGTGATACAGGACAGCACAAGCCAGCAGAAACTCTGCGCAAACGTTGCAGCCCAGATCGTAGCATTTGCATGTGGTAAGGCAGACGACGACCGCAACAAGAATTTCGAGGGAGGACGTCCTTCTTCTATCATCATCGGAGAAGAATTAAATCCTAAGACACTTGGCGCTTTACTTGCTCACTTCGAGAACAAAGTAATGTTCCAGGGATTCTTATGGAACATCAACAGCTTTGACCAGGAAGGCGTTCAGCTTGGAAAAGTTCTTGCAAAACGTGTTCTTGCACATGACACAGACGGAGCATTAAAAGTTTATAGTGATCTGTTAAACATCTAGTCAGGAATCAGATTATGAAAAGAGAATCTTTTAAATCACGTCTGGGATTTATTCTGGTAAGTGCCGGATGTGCCATTGGAATTGGAAATGTATGGAGGTTTCCTTATGTCGTAGGAGAAAACGGCGGAGGATTGTTTGTAATCCTTTATCTCGTGTTTCTGATTGCCATGGGACTGCCGGTTCTGACGATGGAACTTGCCGTGGGACGTGCAAGCCGTAAGAGTGCCGTGTTAGGTTACAAGGCATTAGAAAAACCGGGAAGCAAGTGGCATCTTCACGGCTGGGCAGCGATATTCGGCTGTTATATGCTGATGATGTATTACACGACAGTTTCCGGGTGGATGGTAACTTATTTTTACAAATTTCTGATAGGTGAGTTTCAGGCTGGCATGGATGCGGAGGCTGCCGGAGCAGTATTTTCCAACCTGCTTGCAGACCCGTTGCAGATGAGCTTCTGGATGATACTCACGGTCATTCTTGGCTTTTTTGTGTGCAGCAGAGGATTGCAGAATGGTCTGGAAAAAATAAGCAAAGTCATGATGAGTGCCTTGCTTGGCCTGATCGTGATCCTTGCGGTACACAGTTTTACATTATCCGGTGCGGGCGAGGGTGTCCGTTTTTATCTGATTCCGAATATGGAAACGGTGAGGGAAGTGGGCATTGGAAATGTCGTTTCAGCGGCAATGAATCAGGCGTTCTTTACCTTAAGTCTCGGAGTTGCAGCCATGGAGATCTTTGGAAGCTATATGGGTCGTGATAACAGTCTTGCAGGAGAAGGTGCCAGAATCTGTGCACTGGATACATTTGTGGCGATCATGGCAGGACTGATCATTTTCCCGGCATGTTTCAGCTACGGCGTGGAAGTCGGGGCAGGACCAAAACTCATTTTCATCACGCTTCCAAACGTATTTGTAAATATGGAAGGCGGTCGTATATGGGGAACACTGTTCTTTTTGTTTATGACATTTGCAAGCTTTTCCACGATTATTGCGGTATTTGAAAACATCATGTCATTTTGTATGGATATGTTTGGCTGGAATCGAAAAAAAGCGGCACTGGTCAACTGTGTGATCATACTGATTGCCAGCATGCCATGTGTACTTGGATATAATGTGTGGAGTGATCTGCACCTGATCGGTGGCAGGGATGTGTTAGACAGTGAGGATTTCATTGTGAGCAATCTGTTGCTACCGGGTGGTTCCCTTATTTATCTGTTATTCTGCGTCACAAAATGGGGATGGGGATTTGATAACTATCTGGAAGAAGCAAATACTGGAAAAGGTCTTAAGATCGCAAAAGGATTAAAACCATATTTCCAGTTTGTGCTTCCGGTATTGATTTTATTTATCCTAATCCAGGGATTAATCTGATTTTATTGATTCTCATCAGGGATTACTCTGATCAGGAGTTTACAACTTCGTACCAGTAGGAAGAACCATTTTCTATCATATTACAGTAGGTGTTGACCATCACTTCGCGGAACGGAGCGAATTCGTCAGCAAGTTCGAGCTTTTGTGGGTAAGTTCTTGTGACGAAGTCGATCTCTTCCGCGATTTTTCTTGCAACGGATGCATCTTTGATCGGCACAATGCCAAAAAGAGTGGAGCAATAAGTTTTGCTTCCCGTGCAGGAGGCAAGCAGAACTTTCGCAAAATTTTCCCACTCTGTCAGCAGAACTGCCTGTTCTGTTTCATTCTCAGGTGCGTATTCGAGCAGACAGAGATCTTTCATATATTGTTTTAATTCTTTTTGCAGATGCCGCTTGTTGAAAAAAGAAATTCCGGCAGCACCGGATGCTTTGATCATCATCCATGCTTTCATGAAGGCATCGTTCTTGCCGTCTTTTCCATAACGTTTTTCCAACAATTTCATACGGTAATTATCATTTGGAAGATCCAGCCCCCGGCTGATCGCCTGAGCGAGAATCTCTTTTCTTTCTTTGGCATTTTCTATCTCATAATAATGTTCCGGCCAGTTTTCGAGGGGATCGATCTGGGCGGGTTTTTCTTTTTTCAAAAGCATAGGGAAGTCCTTTCTCTGGTTTTTTGGGGAATGCGAAACTCTGGCAAAGTTGCTTTAAATTGTTCAAAATTAACAAAATTTTCGAAAACACGCTTCCGCTACGTGTCGCTGGTAGCGGTACTAAGAAGCCAGTCACGGCTTATGCCGCACCTGCCTTCTAAGTGCCGACCGCTCCCCAGTGTTTTCTCAAGCTTTTGTTAATTTTGAACAATTTCATTCACGTTTTTAGGAGTTTCGCAATTATCCGTTATAGTCTTTCTTATATCATGAAGCACAGTCCGCAGTGCACGCCAGAAAAATCAGAGATTTTCCTGGCTGTCGGGCATTCGCCCTATCATAGACAGGAAAAATATTTCCTTGCCTGCAAGCAGTCAGAAAATATTTTCTCTGTCTATGGCACTGCTCATTGCTTACGCACATTATATCATGAACTTCTATTGTTTGCATTGTTAAGTTAAGCGGCTAGCAATTATGTTATTGAGAAAAATAGTAAATAATGATGCTTGACTTTTCTGTTATCCTGTACTATATTCAATATACCCCACAGGGGTATATTGAATATAATGAATGACAGTATCATAAGTGGTAGAAAATAATACTCAGATAACAAAATGAGGGTGCGATGGACAGAAAGGATGTGGAGGTTATGACATGTTGTTGTAAAGGCAATGAGGATGGCAATGTAAAACATAAACAGCGTGATGAGCAGGAGAAGAAAGCGCTCATGACACGCTTGAGCCGTATTGAAGGACAGGTGCGTGGAATCAGGGCGATGGTGGAGGACGATCGTTATTGCGTGGATATTCTCACACAGGTGTCAGCAATCCAGGCGGCCTTGAATGGGTTTAACAAAGAACTTCTGGCGAGACATATCAAAACCTGTGTTTCGGAGGATATCCGCGAAGGAAATGAAGAGGCAGTCGATGAACTGTGTGAACTTTTGAAGAAACTGATGAAATAGTGAGCTCTGATATTCAAAAGCAGAACATAACAGGAAAGGACGACATACATGAAAGAGAGATTTGATGTTACAGGCATGACCTGTTCCGCCTGCTCATCCCATGTGGAGAAAAGTGTGGGAAAGCTTACCGGGGTGGAAAATGTCAGCGTGAATCTGCTGACAAACAGTATGCAGGTCGAATTTGATGAGAATAAACTTGATACAGCAGGAATTATCAAGGCAGTGGAGGATGCCGGATACGGTGCGGCGGTGAAAGACGAGCACGCAAAATCCGGGGCAAAAACGTCTGGACAGTCTGGCAGTCAGGAAAACAATGGACTTTCAGCCGTAGAGCAGAATGTGAAAAACATGAAAAAGAGACTGATCGTCTCACTGATTTTCTGGATACCGTTGATGTATGTGTCCATGGGACATATGATATATCAGTGGCTCAACATTCCGATGCCGCCGTTTACCATGAACTTTCTGCATGGAAATGAGAATGCAATCACCTATGCGTTTACGCAGTTTTTACTGTTGCTGCCAATTTTGATCGCAAATCAGAAATATTTTAAAAACGGATTTAAAACATTATGGCACAGAAGCCCGAACATGGACAGCCTGATCGCGATCGGTGCGGGTGCGGCAATCCTCTATGGTATTTTTGCCATTTACCGTATCGGGTATGCGATGGGACACGGCGACATGATGGTCGTACATCAGTATGCCCATGACTTATACTTTGAGTCAGCCGGAACGATCCTGACACTGATCACCATCGGGAAATATCTTGAGACGAAGTCCAAGGGAAAAACAAGCGAGGCGATCACAAAACTTCTGAATCTCGCACCAAAGACCGTGACGGCTGTAAGAGATGGTGTGGAGCAGGTCGTGGATGCAGCAGATGTGGAAAAAGGAGAAATCTTCCTTGTAAAACCGGGTGAATCGGTTGCAGTGGACGGTATCGTGCTGGAGGGAAAATCCTCTTTTGACGAATCTGCGATCACAGGTGAGAGCATTCCGGTGCCAAAACAGGAGGGAGATACCATTGTCTCTGCATCCATAAATAAATCCGGACTCATCCGTGCAAAAGCAACAAAAGTCGGTGAAGACACTACAATTGCGCAGATCATAAGGCTGGTTGAGGAAGCTTCCTCAAGCAAAGCCCCGATTGCAAAAATGGCAGATAAAATTGCCGGAGTCTTTGTGCCGGCCGTTATTACCATTGCACTGATCACAGGAGTTATCTGGCTGATCTCCGGCGCAACGTTTGAGTTTGCCATGTCAACTGCGATTGCAGTGCTTGTGATCTCGTGTCCGTGCGCACTTGGTCTTGCAACACCGGTAGCAATCATGGTTGGAACCGGAAAAGGTGCAGAGAACGGGATCCTCATCAAATCCGGTGACGCATTAGAGACGGCACATCAGATCGACACCGTTGTGTTAGATAAGACGGGAACTATCACGCAGGGAAAACCTGTCGTGACAGATATTATCTGTGCTGCCGGAAAGAATGCAGATAAAACGCAGCTTCTTCAGATTGCAGGAAGTCTTGAGAAAGGCAGCGAACATCCGCTTGCAGAGGCGATTGTAAACTATTGTGTGACAAACAATATTTCTCTGGAAAAAGTAACAGATTTCAACGCTTTATTTGGAAAAGGAATCGAAGGTACAGTGTCCGGTACACACTACTATGCCGGAAATGAGAAGATGATGGAAGAGAAAGGAATCAGCCTTTCCACAGAACAGAAAAACCAGATCCAGGCACTTGCCAAACAGGGCAGGACACCACTTCTTTTTGCAGATGAAAAACAGTTTCTTGGAATTGTGGCAGTTGCAGATGTGGTAAAACCGACCAGTAAAGAGGCGGTACAGAAATTCCGTGATTATGGCATCCATGTCATTATGTTAACCGGTGACAACGAAGTGACCGCACAGGCGATCAAGGAGCAGGTTGGTATCGATGAGGTGATCGCCGGGGTTCTGCCAACACAGAAAGAGAAGAAAATCTCAGCCTTAAAACAGGCAGGACATAAAGTAGCGATGATCGGTGACGGCGTCAACGATGCACCGGCACTTGCCTCCGCAGATGTGGGAATTGCGATCGGGGCAGGAACAGACGTAGCGATCGAGAGCGCTGATATCGTACTGATGAAAAACGATTTACTTGACGCTGTAGGTGCAGTAAAATTAAGTAAAGCCGTGATCCGCAACATCAAAGAAAATTTGTTCTGGGCATTCTTTTACAACAGTATCGGAATCCCGCTTGCAGCTGGTGTTTTGTATCCGCTTTTCCAGATAAAATTGAACCCGATGTTCGGTGCAGCAGCCATGAGTCTGAGCAGCGTATGTGTGGTAAGTAATGCACTCCGGTTAAGATGGGTAAAACTGCATGATGCGAAAAAGACACAAAGTGAACCGCATCAGGATGTCGCTGCAAGTACAATTGCAGATATTAACCAGCACAATGCACTGGATAATAATATAAAATCAACAAACAATGATAAAGGAGAATCAACTATGACAACAACAATTTCAATCGAAGGCATGATGTGTGCCCATTGCCAGGCACATGTAGAGAAAGCATTAAAAGAGGTCGCAGGCGTAACAGAAGTTACCGTAAGCCTTGAAAACAAAAATGCAGTCGTAACAGGCGATGCTTCTGTAGAAGCATTAAAACAGGCAGTTGTAGATGCAGGTTACGAAGTGACAGATGTGAAATAAAGTATTTTCGAAAGCAAATTTTAATATAAAAAGGATATCGCATGGAATTACCATGCGATATCCTTTTTTAGCGGAGATAGCGGGATTTGAACTCGCGCGCCGGAACATTTACCGACCTACCGCATTTCGAGTGCGGACCCTTCAGCCACTTGGGTATATCTCCATAGAAAAACGTGATACGCTTTTCTTTTTGTATAAAAATACTTGTTTAGTATACCATATTTTCTATAATCTGCAAGCTTTGAAATAGTTGTACCTGTTAAAAAAATATATTATAATCTAGATTAGCAATGGAATCATTTAATATAGTAATGAGAAAGGACTGTTTACGTATGAAAAGAATCGGAATGTTGACAAGCGGCGGTGACTGTCAGGCACTGAATGCTGCTATGCGTGGTGTGGTAAAAGGTTTGAGTGAAAATGTTGATGAACTTGAGATATACGGATTTCACAATGGATACAAAGGGCTGATCTATGGAGATTACCGTCTTTTGACTTCAGCAGATTTTTCCGGAATCCTCACGAAAGGTGGAACAATCTTAGGATCTTCCCGTCAGCCATTCAAACAGATGCGTGTGCCGGATGAGAATGGTCTCGATAAAGTAGAGGCAATGAAGCAGACTTATCATAAATTAAATCTGGACTGTCTTGTGATCCTTGGCGGCAATGGAACGCAGAAAACGGCAAACCTTCTCCGGGAAGAGGGCTTAAATGTGGTTCATCTTCCAAAGACAATCGATAATGATATTTATGGAACCGATGTTACCTTTGGTTTCCAGAGCGCGATCAACATTGCGACAGAGGCAATCGACTGCATTCATACGACAGCAGCTTCTCACAACCGTGTATTTATCGTGGAAGTTATGGGACACAAAGTCGGCTGGTTGACGTTATATGCAGGAATTGCCGGTGGTGCGGACATTATCCTGCTTCCGGAGATTCCATATGATATCAATAAAGTGATAGGAGCTATCAACAAGAGAACAAAAGCAGGAAAAGGATTTACAATTCTTGCAGTTGCGGAAGGTGCGATTTCCAAGGAGGATTCATCCCTGACAAAGAAAGCATACAAGGCAAAAGTGGCCGACCGCAAATATCCGTCCGTTTCCTATGAGATTGCGGATCAGATTTATGAAGCAGCAGGCGTTGAGGTCCGTGTTACGGTTCCGGGACATACACAGCGGGGCGGAAGCCCATGTCCATATGACAGAGTGCTCTGTACCAGACTTGGCTCTGCAGCAGCACAGGCAATCATTGAGGAAGATTACGGCTGCATGATTGCAATGATCAATGGAGAGACAAAACGTGTGCCATTGGCAGAGGTTTCCGGCAAATTGAAAACCGTTGATCCGGACTGCCAGATGATTCAGGAAGCAAAACGTATCGGAATCAGTTTTGGTGATTAAAAACATAAAAAATGAATGCCCGGCAAACTGCATCGTCAGAGCCGGGCATAACTAAGAGAGGAAAAACAGCATGTCATATACGGCGTTGTACCGGAAATTCCGTCCACAGGAATTTGAAGATGTAAAAGGACAGGATCATATCGTAACAACTTTGAAAAACCAGATAAAAGCAGATCGTATCGGACATGCCTACTTATTTTGCGGAACAAGAGGAACCGGTAAAACGACGATCGCAAAAATTTTTGCAAAAGCAGTCAACTGTGAGCATCCGGTGGACGGCAGCCCTTGTGGGGAATGTCCGACCTGTAAAGCGATTGCGGCGGGCAGTTCCATGAATGTGATCGAGATCGATGCGGCGTCCAACAATGGCGTGGACAATATCCGTCAGATCCGTGAGGAAGTGGAATACCGTCCGACCGAAGGAAAATACAAAGTATACATTATCGATGAGGTTCATATGCTTTCCATAGGAGCGTTCAACGCACTGTTAAAAACGTTGGAGGAGCCACCGTCATACGTTATTTTTATTCTTGCCACAACGGAAGCACACAAGATTCCGATTACGATTTTATCCCGTTGCCAGCGATACGATTTCCGGAGAATTTCCATTGATACGATTGCAGGACGCCTGACGGATCTTATGGAAAAAGAGCAGGTAAATGTGGAGGAGCGGGCAATCCGTTACATTGCCAAGGCAGCAGATGGTTCCATGCGGGATGCATTGAGCCTTTTGGATCAGTGCATTGCATTCTATCTGGGGCAGGAACTGACATATGAAAAAGTGCTTGAGACGCTTGGCGCAGTAGATACGGAAGTGTTCAGCAGCTTGCTCAGACAGATTTTGGATAAAAACGTGACCGGGGCAATTCAGGTGATTGACGGGATGGTCATTGAAGGACGCGAGATGGGGCAGTTTGTCACAGATTTTACATGGTATCTGCGAAATCTTCTTCTTGTCCAGAGCTCAGATAATATGGAAGATGTACTTGACATTTCTGCGGATAACCTTGCATTGTTAAAAGAAGAAGCGGAAATGGTCGATCCGGAAATCTTAATGAGATACATCCGTATTTTTTCAGAACTCAGCAATCAGATCAAATATGCAACGCAGAAGCGTATTTTGATTGAAATAAATGTAATAAAGTTATGTAAACCAGAAATGGAAAAAGATTATACATCACTCATAGACCGTGTGGACAGTCTGGAAAAAAAGCTGGAAAAAGGTGTTGTTGTTGCACAATCCCAAAGCCCCAGGCAGGGCAGTGAGGTAACTGCATCGGAAGAAATTGCAAAAATGGAGCTTCCGAAAGCAATCCCGGAGGACATCAAACAGATTATTGGAAACTGGAAGGGAATCCTGTCCCAGCTTACCGGAATTACCAAAACATATCTGAATAAGGCAGTTCCAACACTTGGACCAAATAACTGTCTGCTTCTGGTATTTGAAGATCCGAATGCGTATGAGTACATTTCGGAAAATCGTTCAGAATGTCAGGACAGTCTGAAAATGATGATTGCAGAGCGGATTGGAAAAGAAGTGGAACTTCAGGTGAAACAAAATGACACCGGACACGCGAGTGAGGAGATTTATCCGGATCTCAGACAACTTATCAATTTTGAGATTGAAGAAGATGATTTCTAATTTCCAGCTGGACGAATCTGGAAAATTATATTATCATGTAGCATAGCTTCATGATCGCTATCTATACGAGCCTTGCTCGACAGTCTTTATATATCATGAGTTGAAAACAATTATGGAGGAATTACAATGGCAAAAAGAGGTGGATTCCCAGGTGGTATGCCTGGAAATATGAATAATCTGATGAAACAGGCACAGAGAATGCAGCGTCAGATGGAGGAAGCTCAGAAAGAGTTAGAAGAAAAAGAAGTAACTGCAACAGCAGGCGGCGGAGCAGTTGAAGTAACAGTTTCTGGAAAACATGAAGTGACAAAGATCAAATTATCCGAGGAAGTTGTTGATCCGGATGATATCGAGATGTTAGAGGATCTTATCATGGCAGCTACCAATGAAGCATTCCGTAAACTCGATGAGGAAAGCCAGAGCTCTATGGCAAAAATCACCGGTGGCATGGGTGGTTTAGGGGGACTTCCATTCTAAAACCGGAGTTTCACTTAGGAACTGCCGCCTGTAGGTGGTGTTACGGATTTTTGCAGGTTATGTTAATTGCATGCCAACAAAATGTATAGAAATATAAAAAATAGAACTGTTTGTTTTCAGAACCGGCCGCTCCCAAAATCCTGAAAACAAATCAGTTCTATTTTTTATTGAGCCAAGACTGTGTGGCATGCAATATCCAGGTTGTGAAAATTCGTCAATCCATGTTACAAGCGGCAGAACCCAAAGATGAAAATCCTGGAGGAGTGCCATTTATCATCGACGCATCACAAGACATTGAAAACGACTACATTTTGTCGTTACCTCCTTTATAGGCACTCATCCCATAACCGTGAGTTCCATAACGTAAATTGCAG